>JABAOH010012709.1_pt1 | contig 48104 bp, 35 predicted proteins | sample 7062181 | NCBI WGS metagenome assembly JABAOH01 (sample SAMN14538630, study PRJNA623070) | marine sediment metagenome | biome: marine biome [ENVO:00000428]; feature: marine pelagic biome [ENVO:01000023]; material: deep marine sediment [ENVO:00002113]; isolation source: pool of 5 deep marine... | reverse complement strand
CAAAGAAGGGAAAAAAGTAGATGCGAAGATGGTAAAGCTCAAAGAAGGGAAAAAAGTAGATGTTTACAAGACGTCCAATGATGGATTGCTTGTACTGGAAAAGCTGGAAAAGGAGTATAAAGCGACAGACGATCCAGAGAAGAAAAAGCAAATAAAGAAAAAGATGGCAGAGATCCAAAAGATGATACAGATGGATGAAACGAAGAAAATAGAGATGTACATCAAGGAGCTGGAACACAAGTATAAAGCGACCGATGATCCCGAATTGAAAAAGAAAATAAAAGAGAAGTTGACACAGCTAAAACAAGAGTTAAAGAAAAAGAAGAAATGAAAAGGATGAAAGAGCCGAAAAGGTAAGGCGCAGGAAAGAAAAACAAATCTAGTTTTTCGCTAGGCTAAAATGCTGAGCTCATCGGGAGGTGAAAGCTCAAAATAGCGATTAGAATTTCAGAGGAAGCCAGGATTTAAAAATCCTGGCTTCCTTTTGCCTCTCCTCAACCTTTTAAGTATCGCCTGGTCAAGGTGCGAATCGGAAGCACGCACTTTCGGCCCAACCGGATGATTTGATAAGACCTCATATACATCCGAGCTCGTGCTCTAGAATAGAAATGCTGTCTGAGTTCAGAGATTTGCCTGGTGTCGAGCAAGGCCATTTTATGGTCTACTTTGCCTTCAGCATCGGGCAGGTCGCTTCCAGCAAAGGTGTCTATGATCTCAACTGATCCCGGCACACATTTTGGGATGCATTCGTAGTCTATCAGTTTCTTTATCCCATATCTCTTGCGCTTCCCATAGTCGTCGAACAGAAAGGCCGCTCCGGAGTTAGCTACCCTCAGTGCTGCAATGAAGTCGTGTTTCACTGTTCTGTAGTCGTGTCCGCCGTCTATGAAAAAAAGGTCTATATTGGGGAGACCACGACGCTTCCATTCACGCATCACCGAGTAGGAGTCTCCGGTGAGGCAGCTGATTCGTTCACGCATCCTGGCGGAAACAGATTTCTCCCAGATTTCATCAAGGGTTAATGATTTTGTCGTTGGCCCCTTCCCTTCATCGATATCCCATCTCTGGCGGGTTGCTGGCGAGATATTGTCGATCGTCCAAATTCTACACTCGAATCCTCTCTCAATACTTGCTTTTGCCATCGACAAGGCTCCATAGCCTCGTCCTGTGCCGAATTCCAGGACACTCCTCGGTCTATGATGGCTTACAAGTGCGTAAAGAAGTGGTCCGCGCCACCAGTTTCTAACATAGTAGGTGCCGTCCTGTGCTTGCCTCAAGGCTGTAATCTTCGCTAACTGCATAAACTCATCCTTGGCCTTCTCATCCAAATCAAAGCCCAGGTCTTTCATTTTTTCTGTTACTAGTTTTGGTTGCATCGGAGAATACTATCAAACCAAGGATTTCATCGAAGATTGTAGCATATTTTGAATATAAATATTGCCGCACTTCATATCATAAAGATATTTTGTTTAAAAGGAGAAACGGAGTATCGGGAGGGGGAAATAACAGAATTTTGAAATCAGTTCTCCATTTTATAAGCCATCATCTCGTTTGCCTCAAGGGCTGGAATAATCAACATGCTTTTTTCAGCTATATAATCAAAATCGGCGCATCTTGTCCCTTGAACATATAAGAGTTTTATAATTTGACCTTCTGGAGTCACTCGATAAATCCTGCCCTCGAAGTGCGAAAGCAGGTAATTTCCATGTTGGTCCACTTTGATCCCATCCATAATGCCTTCACCGAAGCGGACAATGGTTGTGATCGCTTTGGTCTTGAGATCAACTGATTTTAGCGAATGGTCGCTGGTAATGCCACAGATTAGCTTATCTTCGTGAACACAAAGCCCGTTAACATCCGCAACCTCGGTTCCTTTTATCCATTCCTCAAATTTATTGTTGACGAAATTATAGATAGCACCCTTTCGGGAATCCGAAACAAACATATTGCCACTCTTGTCAATGGCAATGTCATTGGGAAACATCGGCTGCGGAAGTGGATGTCGATTTAGGATTTTCCCCGTTTCAAGATCAACCTCTACTACATTTCTTCTTTCAACAACAAACAGCTTATCTTTGAACATTGCCATGCCCGTCGGAAAGGAAAGCGTCTCAATCCATTTTAACTGCTGGATTTTTCCGTCCAATGTCACTTTGGAAATGAACTGATTTCCAGGTGCACTGAACCGATCGAAGTTAGTGACGTAAATGATATTTCGTTTTTTATCATACAAGGCTGATTCTGGCATTCGCAGCTCTTTTTTTATTTTCCATGCTTGACTGAAGCCTTCAGCAACATAGGAAGCGTTGCCATCTTTTGCCATAAATCCCCAGCCGCCGAATGCTTCGACAACCCACATCAATAGTTCATTTTCTCCCTCTCTCAAAGGCAAATAGACGGCATCATTATAACCGATAATTCCCAGAAAAGAGGGATCGCGTCCCTGGTAAGGGCTACTACCAAGAAAGATCAGCTTTTCGTTCAGAAAAATGGTGACGAGGTCACTGTATCCGAATTGAAGTTGCATCACTTTTTCCTGATCAGAATGGATGGTTGCTTTTGCTAGAATGCAATCGTACTCCCTCCCCGTTCTGCCATAATATCGGGAAATATCAACCATTCCGTTAGGTTCACAGTTTACCTGCTTCCATATAATCTTTCCCAGTTCCTGTTCATCAGGATGCTTTTCGAGGTCGACCTGGCTGAAGGGAAACGGCTGGGAGATTTGCCAATTTTTGATAATTCCAGGATGCAGTTCAATTTCCGGAATCGGGGTAAATTTCAGCGTATTATCAATTTTGTATTTAAAATTTGAAAAATATGCGGTTCGAGTCCTTGGAGAGTTCAAACCGATGCTTCCTCTGGAAACGCCATGCTTTAAGTAGTTCATGACAAACACTGGCTCGTCCATATCGTCTATAAATAATCGAGCTTGGCTGCCCGCTACTTCCAGCTTGAAATGGACCCATTGGTTGTCAGGGATATCAACAGCAGACGTATAGTTTTCGCCGTTGTACAGTTGCCAGCCGTCTATTCCATTGAAACAGGGAACGTATTGAATCGCATCAGGATACAGGCTGGCACGATGAGGGCGAATATAAACTCGTTCGTAATTCCCGGGCGATTGAATGCGAAATAGTATACCTGGATAGGTTCGTGCCTTTTGTCCTGTTACGGCAATATCAACCTCGATGATGCCGTTTTCAAATTCGAGATCCTTCAAAGACGCCGATCCGATCAAAGATTTTCTGCCCAAGAACTGGATAATTTCAGCGCCCTGTCGCTCCCAAAGGTCGGATTCAAAGTCGATAAATTCTTCTTGAGCGGAGACTTCAATCGAAAATAGAAGAACGAGGATTAAAATGATTTGAAAAATTTTTCGATGATCCATCTTCACTCCTCCTATCAATGGTTTAAATTCAGTTTGCTACACTTATAAATACGAAGTATTTACCAGAATGTTTTTAATTAAACGCAGGAGAAACTGCCAAATTGAAAAATGAAAATAATGAAAATTTAAGTTATGGATAATAAAGAAAGGGCAATGCCGAAGAGGGGACTTGATAAAGATAATTTTGTTTCTGTAATCATATAAATTCAGTCCTGCATAAACAAAAAAGGAAAATTATCGCTTGACATCTAATTGGTTGTATATTACAATAGTTGTAAATTAAAACAGTTGTATGGAAAAACTTATGAAAAAACAAAAAATTAGACGTTTTAGAAAGACATTAAGAAAGTTTGAACGCTTAATAAATGTTCAACTTAAGATTTGTTGTGCCGAGGTCACGCTCGCTCAGTGTCACGTGTTGCTTGAAGTTGAAGATAAGGGTCAAACAACCACTGGGGAAATAGCAAAGCATCTTAATTTAGAGAAAAGTACGGTGAGCAGGACGATCGATGATTTGGTAAATGGGGGACTATTGAAACGAGTGCCTCATCCTTCAGACAGACGATATGTCTTAATTGAGCTTAGCGATCGAGGAAAGATGACTTGCGATTCAATCAATCGATTAAATGATGAATATTTTGGAAAAATATTAGGAAGCATTCCAGAAGATAAGATAGACCCAATATTAAAATACTTCGACCTTCTGGTAAATATTTTTGAGGATTTTGAAGATAAGAGACAAGATGCGGTTAAATGCTGTAATTCTGCAGATGAAAGAATAAGTGCGAGGTAATTATGAACAGTAAGGATTAATAATTTTAAATTCCTGTTTTATGGAAAAAGATATGTTGACGGATTTTCAAATGTGACGGTGGTAGCCAAAAAAAAATTATAGAACAAGAATATTACTAGACCGCATGGATAAGATCCTTTTTAAATTCAAAATAGAATATGGCATCGGGATCAAGGGCCTGCTTTCTCTTCCGATCGCAGTAGTAATAGTTCTCGGATTTCTTTTTTTAATTAATTCTAACTCTCCTACAATTTTCCCTGACGAAACTAAGGACCAATCTGAAGTTGCCGCGATCATTCTATTCTTAACCCCTATATTTATCATTCTTATATACCTAGCTTCACTTCCACGAAGTGTCTTCATTCTTCAGGATAAAATTAGATTTAAATATGGTTTGTTTAACTGGGTTATCCCTTATCGGGATATTCTATCATTACAGGCTAAAAGTGGAATTCCAATCATGACACTCAATAGTTCAGTGACGTCATTAAAGAATCAGATTGAGATTGTGCGGAAACACAAATTTAATATTAGGATTTCTCCTTCCCCTCGAGATGAATTTTTGAATTGTGCAATGAAATGCTTAAAAGACTGGCAAAATACGCACACCCGCCGCATTGGTTGATAAAAAAATCCAGGATTTTCCACTGAAAGTGATCATTAGCTTATAACAGAAATGAATATGTAAATGATTAATATATTGAAAAAGTTCCTCTTTGCACTAAGAAAATTAAATAATACAAAGTACAACCAAAACAAGAACTCATACCGGATAATAATAAGAAGGGAGCGAAAATATGTATAAGACTATAAGAATCTGTCTTTCGATTTTCATAATGTTAATCGGAATTATTGATGAGGGATTTTCATGCACGGTTTTTACTGCATCTACAAATAGAGTTGTGCTATTTGGTAATAATGAAGACACCTTCTCTCCATTCACCAGAATCTGGTTTCTACCAGCAGAGAAGGGAAAATATGGGAGGATTTACTTCGGAATTGAACAACTTGGATGCATACATCCTCAGGGAGGAGTGAATGATCGAGGTCTTGCTTTTGATATCCTTGCTGCGCCAAGCAAACAGGCAGAAGGTCCTCTTCAAAAAGAACAATATATTGATACCTATAGTAATTTAATCGTTAAAGTTATGGAAGAATGTGCAACTGTATCTGAAGCAGTTGGACTCTTTAACAGATACTATACAGGAAAAAGCTGGTCGGGCCAGTATTTTGTCGCTGATAGAAATGGAGATGCAGCAATAATTGAGATCGACACTGTGCATAGAAAGCAAGGTCCGTTTCTGGTAGCTACAAACTTTTACCTATCGCAATTTTCAGAGGGAGAGTATCCATGCAGAAGATTTAAGACGGCTTCTGCCATGCTGAGAAACAATAGTGACATCTCAGTTGAATTCTTTAAAGAGATACTTTCTGCCGTGCATTTAGAAGGCGATACTCCTACACAATATTCAAATATCATAGACCTTAGAAATGAGGTGATATATTTATATCATTTTCATGACTATAAAAATGTAGTTGTGATCGATGTCAACAGTGAATTATCAAAGGGGAGACGTTCTGTAGAGATTGCATCAATTTTCCCCGAAAAGAGTGAGTTTCAAAAATATCAAAAAAAAGTTAAGAAACCAATTTTAAGACCTTTATGGGCTGCATTTTATAAGGCTGGTGTATCGGAAGCAATAAGAAAATATTATTCCATAAAAAAGGATCAGGAGTCTCCATATGATTCAAATGAATGGTTATTAAAGGTATTTGGCTGGGAGTTGGCGGATGGAGGCAGAAGTGCTGATGCAATAGAAATTTTTCGTCTTGTTACTTTGGAATTTCCAGATTCAGCCGAGGCATATGAAAAACTAGGATGGGCTTTCTATAATAATGGTCAATTTGATCTCGCCGTTAAAAGCTATAAAAAATGTTTGGAACTTAATCCAGAAAACAGGACTTCGGCTCTAATGCTAAAACGTTTAAATGATACCTAGGTGGTTTTTTCTTAAATTACAACTTAAGTTTTTAGCCCGAGAATCATTAAATAATTATTTAGGAGGATAGAATGATAAAAAAAATACTAAGCATGGCATGGATATTTCTTTTAGGTGCAGGAATACTCTTTTCTATTGGGACAGTGAGATACATACTGAGAGGCGACATTGTAGGTGTGGTTTTATATAGCTTAGCAACTTTATGCTTTTTCGTTTCAGCTTTTGGCTTTTATTTGCATCAAAAGAAAGAAATATGAGTATTATTGAAAAGAGATTTCAAGACCTATAAAGAGAAAATTAATATTCCAGGGCAGGGCATCTGGCAGATAGACTGTTTTAACTGGTTAATTCAATGGATTGAGTCTTTTCAATACTAATATTTCTAAGAGAGAGAAATATGAAAAATAATAAGTACCTGCTACTAGGATTATTATTTCTATTATTTTCAGCAAATTGTCATAAACAACTATCTCAGATTGAATTAGTTCAGTTTGTTAATGAAACAAGAGCTGAAGCCGAACAATATTACAAAAAGAAGGAATATGACAAAGCGATAAAATCACTGGAACAGATTTATGCTTTGACAGAGGCAAGGGCGCTTCACTTTGAATGGATTAGAATTCTTTATGATTTAACTCGCAACTATTCCTTAGTAGGAAATAAAGAAAAAGCTCTATTCTATTTAGATGAGACTATCAAGGCAGGATTTGCTGATTTCGAACAGCTTCAAGAAGAAAATGATTTTATGAATATAAAAAATGAAGAAAAATTCAGGAGACTTCTAAAAAAGCTCAAAGATTATCAATTATTTTGGGAGAGCCCTTCATTTGAAACTTCCTACAGAGAAGATATCAGTGAGAACGAAAAGATTGCTGGCTTGGCTAAACTATGGGCAGAAATAAAAAATAATTTCATAAATTTTGATTTGGTTCCAGATGTTAATTGGGATATGTTATTTTTTGACTATCTTCCAAAGGTTCGAAAAACAAAAAGCACCCTTGAATATTATAAAGTCCTACAAATGTTCTGTGCTCAATTGAAAGATGGCCATACACAAGTCAGAATGCCAAAAGAACTCCAAAGCATAACTGAAGGACGAGTACCTATTAAAACTCGTTTGATTGAAAATAAGGTTTTAATAACAAAGCTATACGATGAGAAACTCAGAGAAAGAGGTATAAAGCCTGGATTGGAAATCCTCAGTGTTAATGGAATTCCAGTAGAGACATATGTAGAAGAAAACATTGTGCCTTACCAGAATGACAATACAAGTCAAGGATTTATTCGTTCAACTTATGAATACACGTTTCTAAGAGGTTCGGTGAATGAGTCTGTGGAATTAGAGCTAGAAGAGACAAAAGGGCACATTTTTAGAAGATCTATTGATCGTGTCGCTAAGATGCCAGGTAGATATGTAATGATAGATTTTAAAACGTTGGATGAAAATATTGGATATCTAATTATTAATTCCTTTGCCTGGGATGAAGTACTCGCTAAATTTTATGAACTATTCCCATTAATTCAGAAAACTGAAGCTTTAATCATTGATCTCCGTGAAAATGGAGGAGGAAGCGGGCAAATTGGCTGGCCTATTTTGGGATGTTTCACAGATAAGCCCTTTACCTATCAAAAATGGATATCTCGAAAATATCGTCCCATCTGGAGAGCATGGGGAAGAGGGCCTGAATTTTTCGAAGAACCCGCAGGTATATGGCCGGCTGACAAAAAGAGATATTATAAAAGGCCTGTTGTCCTTTTAACTCGAGATAGGACCGCCTCCATGGCAGAAAATTTCTGTTTGGGTTTTAGAGTTATGAATCGTGGCAAGATTATCGGTGGACGAACCTGTGGATCAAGCGGAACGCCCTTATTTTTTTCTCTTCCTGGTGGAGGCAGAGGGCAAGTTGTTACTAATCGTGGAATGTTTCCAGATGGAAAAGAATATATTGGAAAGGGGATTACTCCAGATATTGAAGTTTATCCAACAGTAGAAGCTATTAGATCTGGAAAGGATAGAATTCTGGAAACAGCCTTAGATTATTTAAGATCGCTTTTAAAAGGCTGGAGTATTGCCTCAGAGAAAAGAGAAGAGGAACTTAAAATAGAACCAAGCAAAAAGTACAACGTTAAAGACGTTTTTGAGCGAGCAAAGGATCTTGCATCTTTGAATAGAGAATCGATTTGGCCTGGATATGATTTTACTCGATATGTTGAATTAAGGAATGATGAAACTTCAAGCTCACCGTATCTTTATCTCACAAATGAGCTCAATAATCCTAATCCAGAGTTTTTTATTACTATCAAGAATTCTCAAACACAAGAGCGATCTATGGCAAGAAACTTGGATCTTTTGTTTCATGAGGCCTTTCACTGTTTTCAATGGGATTCTAAAAGGACTGGGATACCATGGAGAACGGAGCTGCCAAAAGGTTTATTCAAGTACGGAGCTATCTCCGCAAGTGATCTGGCTGGATTTTATCTAGAATCAATCATCCTTCGTAGGGCACTTTTTGTAGAAGATGAAACAGAGTTTCTTGAATTTGCAAGACAATTTGTTGCTCTTCGCAGACAACGCCAAAAAGGAAAGAATGCTGATGTGATTGATTATGAAACCGGTGCTGAGTTAAATGAGGGAGTTGCTAAGTACATAGGAATGAAGGCTGTATTGTTGGGAATCAGTGCTCAGGAACAAGACGAACTCAATCTATCTCTCTTAGAGAGAGATCCTTTGCAATGGTTGTCTTCGAGATTTGGTATTCTCGAGGATGCTCAGAAAATAAGTGATAATATCCGAGTGACCTTATACCTAACCGGTGCTATTCAAGCTTTTATCCTCGATAAGCTTATGCCAGAGTGGAAAACGCATGTTCAGGAAAAGGCCTCCCCGCTTCAAGACCTTCTTGCGAAAGCATTGGATGTAAATGAAAAAGACGATTCAAAAATTGCCAGAGAAGTAAAGGAAAGGGAAGAATTCAATTCCCTAATAATGGAAGTCGAAACAGCCCTTTTGAAAACTAGAGCCAAGAATATGAGCCTGGCTAAATCTATTCTCGAATTTAAAGGTTGGAAAATTGTTATTGATATGAGTGAAATAGGAAATCTAGCAACATCGGGATTTGCTCCGAATAGAGTGGCTGTAATTGATAGTTATAAGCGTATTCATGAAAGTTTTGTAAGGTTAGATGAAAATGGATTTCTATCGGCGCGTTTTTACAAGCCTGTGCTTGAGGACGAAATTACGCTTAAGTACTTTAGTCATACACGCCCTGATGAGATTCCTTTTGTAACTTTAGATGGCATTGAGCTTTCTTTAGACAAAAGTGGACAATTTGAGGTAACAAAAAGGGCCACAATTAAAGCAGATCGGATTAACATCATATTTGAGGAAGGCCAGCTAATAATAAGGGATAGAACCCTATTCCTTTGCCTAAAGCCAAAGTAGACTTATGCTAATAAATTTAGTCACCGTATAATTTGAGCAGATAGAAGAGAACTCAACACATACACGTCGAAAACTTTTTAATAGATAAAAGGATTTTTTTAATTATTATACACTCTTCGTAATTCGATTCTTTTTGATTAAATCATGGAGGATAAAATCTTGGAAGAAACCAAAAATGTATCACTATATCCTCGCCATTCTTTAATAAAGACAATCTGGTTACATTTATTTCCAGGAATTTTAATAGTTATTCTCTTTTATTTTGTTTCTCCCGTTATTATTAATATGGGCTTTCCATCTACTATGTCCTTATTGCTCTGTATGTTGCTTGTTATCATCCTATTTGAGCTTGGCCATTTATATTACATCGGAAAAAAGATAAATAAGAGATTTTCGCTTAAAGGAGTGATCTTTTTTAAAAATAAAATCAAACCACTACATTTCAGTTTGATTGTCGTCTTTTTGTTTGCATTTACAGTTGCAGCTATCACTTTCATCCAGAGAATTGAGATACTGAATTTTAGAGAATATTTTTCCTTTCTACCTGTATGGTTTTTTTATGGTGAGGATTTTTCTGGCTTTTCAAAATCGATAATAATATTTTCTGCTATTTTTAGATTAATTTCTGATGGAATGATTATTCCAGTGATTGAAGAGTTATATTTTAGAGCATATTTGTTGCCAAGACTGTCACATTTTAAATATGCAGCTCCGGTAATAAATGCTTTGCTTTTTGCAATTTATCATTTGTGGCAGCCCTGGAATATTGTGATTCTCGTAATCGTCTCTCTGATATATTGTTATGCAGCCTGGCTAACAAAGAACTTTTATATAAGTTTAGCTTTGCATGGTCTGATTAATTTTATTTCTGCGCTTATATTTCTGATATCTCTATTGTAATCTTCTGCCTTCCTGGCTCAATTTCATTCTATTGATCTTAAAATCAGAACCTAAGTTATTGATTTGCAGAATGAGAATGGATTTTATATCCATTCTCTTTTTTTTATAAGATTTAATCAAAGTGGTCATATGAATAAAGTATAAATAATGGGAAAGACATGTTCTCATTTCAAGTTGATGAGATTGGGCTATCGAAGAAATCTTCGAACTCCTCGCTTTTTTGGATTAGGAAGCGTAAACTGCACTAAATGTGAGTTGTAAAGATTACCTATGGTTAGGATAGATCAGCTTTCTTAAGTTTATGAAACGATCTGGTTAATTGTCTTCTTGCAGTCCTTTCTCGGCCCCAAGGATGATTTAAGTATCCATTAACATGTTGAAAATAAAAAGATTAAGAGGACAATATATTGAGAATGCCGAAGAGGGGACTCGAACCCCTACTCCCGAATACCAGGAACTAGCCCCTCAAGCTAGCGTGTCTACCAATTCCACCACTTCGGCATTTAAACCTGGGAGGTTCATCTAGGGTGTGTTGCCTGCATCTAAGGGAGAAAGTTTTCTGACCTTTATTTTTTCTTCTCTGTTTCTGTGCTTTTCTGTTCTTTTTCCTTTTTTTCCTCTGTCGGGGGAGGCTTCGTTTCTTCGGCTTCTTTTTTAGTTTCTGTAACCGCAGCTGCCTCTTTTGCCGGGGCCTCTTCGCCGCTTACTGCCGATTTTACTCCTCTGGCGGACAGCATCCATAGGCCAAGCGAAGTTAGCATAAAAACAATAGCACTAATCGTGGTTGCTTTGGATAAAATAGTTGCCGCTCCACGTGGACCGAAAACGGTCTGGCTGCCTCCTCCGCCGAAGGCTCCAGCCAGATCAGCTGCTTTACCTGATTGAAGAAGAACAGCAATGATGAGAATGAAACAGACGATTATGTGAATTACTGTGATTATACCGCTCACTTCTTCTCCTTGTAAGCTTTTATGGCTTCTTTCGTAATTTGAATGAACGAGTCAGCTTCCAGCGAAGCTCCTCCTACCAGGGCTCCGTTTATGTTATTCTCCTTTAGTAGAGAATATGTGTTATCTGGCTTCACTGAGCCGCCGTAGAGAATTATAGCATACGAAGCAATTTCATTTCCATATTTTTCTGCCAGCTTCTCCCTTATGAAACTGTGGACTTCCTCCGCCTGAGTCGGCGTAGCAGTCACACCCGTTCCGATGGCCCAGATGGGCTCATAAGCGATAACGATAAGCCGCATCTCTTCTTTGCCCAGCCCTTCTAGCCCTGAGTTTATCTGGGTTTCGACCTTTTCTATTGTCTTACTTTGTTCTCTTTCTTCCAGCGATTCTCCGATGCACATGATTGGAGTTAGCTCATGAGCTAAAGCTGCTTTAACTTTTTTGTTAACAGTCTCGTCTGTTTCGCCAAAATATTGGCGTCTTTCTGAGTGACCGATAGTGACATACTGGCAGCCTGCATCTTTGAGCATCAGCGGGGAGATTTCGCCCGTGAAAGCGCCTTTTTCTTCCCAGAAAAGGTTTTGAGCGCCGAGTTGGACTGAGCTTCCTTCAATTGTTTTTCTCACTTCACTTAGCATAGTATAGGGTGGAATGACGACAATCTCTGCATCAGTCAGCTGCGCGCTTGCCTCCTTAAGTGCTTTAACCATGTCCACTGCTTCAGGAATAAGCTTGTGCATTTTCCAGTTTCCTGCGATGAAAGGTTTTTCGTTACTGATTGTCATTTTATTTCTCCGATAATACTTCGATGCCAGGCAGGGTTTCGTTTGCTATAAATTCTAAAGAAGCGCCCCCTCCGGTTGAAACATGGGATATTTTCTCACTCACCCCTGCTTTATAAACAGCTGCTACTGAATCTCCTCCTCCCACAATAGATAGGGCGCGAGAGCTGGCCACTGCCTCAGCTATCTTCATGGTTCCCTGGGAAAATTGTTCGATTTCAAACACTCCCATAGGGCCGTTCCAGAAGATCGTTTTTGCTTCAGAAATGATCTCTGAATATTGACCCACAGTCTTTGGTCCTATATCAAGACCCATCAAATCTGGAGGAAGAGGTGGTGAGTTCACTGTTTTGACTTCTGAGTTGGGATCCTTTTCAGCGGCGACAATATGATCCGAAGGAAGATAAAAATTCACTTTTTGTGCTTGGGCTCGATCTAAAAGTTTACGAGCTAGCTCTATCTTGTCTTCTTCGACAAGGGAACGACCGACTTCAAATCCCTGGGCTTTGAAAAATGTGTAGGCCATAGCGCCCCCGATGAGAATACTGTCAGCTTTGTTCAAAAGGTTTTCGATGACTGGAATCTTATCAGAGACTTTTGCGCCTCCGAGGATGGCTACGTATGGTTTTGGGGGAGAATGAACGGCTTTGCTCAGATAATCAACTTCTTTTTCGAGGAGAAAGCCTGCTACTGCTTTTTCAACATAATGGGCAATGCCGACAACCGATGCATGGGACCGGTGTGCGGCACCAAAGGCATCATTGACATAATAGTCAATTTCTTTAGCCAAGAGTTGAGCAAAAGAAGAATCATTCGCTGTCTCTCCCTTATGAAACCGAAGGTTTTCCAGAAGAAGAGCCTGGCCTTCCTTGAGTTCTTTCTTTAAACTTAGAACTTCCTCACCTACGACATCCGGCGCTAGTATGACTTCCTGAGAGATGAGCTCGGAAAGCCTTTTTGCTACAGGCTTAAGGCTGAATTCAGGAATATATTCTCCCTTGGGACGTCCCAGATGGGAGGCGGCTACAACTTTTGCCTTTTGCTCGAGAAGGTAATTTATGGTGGGAAGAGCAGCTTTTATTCTCGAATCATCTCTAATTTTGCATTCTTCATCCAAAGGAACATTAAAATCAACCCGGAGGAAAACTCTTTTTCCCTTGAGATCTAAATCTTTGGGAGTGAGCATGCCCTTTTAACGGGAGATGTATTTGATCAGATCTATCATGCGGCAGGAATATCCCCATTCGTTATCATACCAGGCAAGAACTTTTACCAGATTATCATCTGTTACCCTGGTGAAAAGCCCGTCTACGATGCCAGAGTTAGGATTGGCCATAAAATCAACAGAAACGAGAGGCTCATCGGTGTAATCGAGAATCCCTTTCAACTTGCCTTCGGCAGCTTTCTTGAAGGAGTCGTTGACTTCATCTGCGCTGACATTTTTCTTTAAGAGTGCGACTAAATCAACGATAGAGACATTTGGAGTGGGAACCCTTATGGCTATGCCGTCGATTTTCCCTTTTAGCTCAGGCATGACAATTCCTACAGCCTTAGCAGCTCCAGTCGTAGTCGGCACTTGAGAGATGGCTGCTGCCCGGGCTCGACGAAGGTCTTTATGGGGCGTATCGAGTAATCTCTGGTCGCTTGTGTAGGCATGAATTGTAGTCATGAAGGCTTTTTCAATGCCAAAATCCTGATGAAGAACTTTTACCACTGGGGCCAAGCAATTGGTGGTGCAGGAGGCGTTGGAGATAATGTGATGTTTGTCTGGATCGTATGTTTCTTCATTGACTCCCAGGACAAGAGTAACATCAGGCTCAGTGGCCGGGGCAGAGATAATAACTTTCTCAGCGCCACCTTTCTCGATATGCTTGATTGCATCCTGTCTTTTCCTGAATAAGCCCGTGGATTCAATGACGACGGAAACCCCCAATTCTTTCCAAGGAAGATTGCTCGGGTCTTTCTCAGAAAGAACTTTAATTGTTTTATCATTAGCTATTATNNGCCTCTAGAATCCCGAGTACAGAATCGTATTTGAGCAGATGAGCCAGAGTTTTAGAATCAGTTATATCGTTTACAGCTACTATATCAATGTCGGGATCCTGATAAGAGGCGCGGAAAAAATTCCTTCCAATACGTCCGAATCCATTTATTCCGATTTTAAAACTCATATAAAACCTCCTCTAATATTTATGTTTCTCTATTAACACAAAAACATGTTTAAATCAATGAACACAAAGCCTCTGGCAAAAAAGCAAAAAAGGGGATAGGCTACTTTTTTCCTTAAGGAATTAGAACACAAAAATAGGTTTAGAAAATGGGGCTTCTTAGAAAATGATGTTAGAAAATGGGGCCAGGCCCCATTTTTCCTCAAAAACGGGGCCTGGCCCCATTTTTCCCACATTTTTCCCAAAGGAATTGGGGATGGCCTAATTGTAGGGATTTGATTTATCAAACCCGCCTGCTTTCTTATAAAGATGTCCAAAAAATTCAAGTTTTAAAAGTCTAATCCCATATGGTAAAATGCGCTGTAAACAAGGATAAATCTTTAAGAAGCACCTTCAAAGGAGTGCCCATGAAAGTCCTGACTTCGAGCCAGATGAAAGAAATTGATAGGACGACGATCGAGGATATCGGAATATTGGGTACCACCTTAATGGAAAATGCGGGCAAGCAAATCTTTAAAAATATTAGAGAAAGGTTTCCAGAATTGAGCAAAGAGAAAATCGTCATCGTGGCCGGCAAAGGAAACAACGGCGGCGATGGTTTTGTTGTAGCGCGCCATCTCTATAACCACGGAGCCGATCCATATGTCCTGCTTCTTGCTTCTAAAGGAGAAGTGAGGGGAGATGCCGCCATAAATTTAAAGAAAGCCGAAAAAATAGGAATAAAGATTAACGAGGTCTGCTCTCCAAAGGATTGGAAACTCCAGAAAGAAAAGGCTTCTCAGGCCACTTTGCTTGTCGATGCTATCTTTGGGACTGGCCTTGTTAAGCCTGCGGAGGGGCTTTACCTTGCTGTTATCAAGGATATTAACAAATCAAAGGCATATAAAGTAGCCGTGGATATTCCTTCAGGTCTTTCCTCGGATACCTATCAAATCATTGGTCCTTGTGTGAGGGCAGATTTAACTGTGACTTTAGCTGCCCCTAAAGTATCCCACGTTTTTCCGCCTGCAGAAGAGTATGTGGGGGAGCTTGTTGTGGCTGATATAGGCGTGCCTTCTTCCCTGTTCGATGATGAAAACCTCAAGTTAGAACTGGTAGAGAAGAAGACTGTTCTGCCTTATTTTAAGAGGCGTCGTAAGGATACTCATAAAGGAACATATGGTCATCTTTTCATTATTTCTGGTTCACTGGGGAAAACGGGAGCGGCTGCTATGGCTGGAAAAGCAGCTTTAAAGATGGGAGCTGGCTTAGTGACCATAGGTACTCCAGAGAGTTGTCTTCCCATTGTGGCTCGCTCAATGGATGAATTGATGACAGAGCCTTTAGCTGAAACACAAGAGAAAACTATCTCTCATGAAGCCTTAGAAAAGGTGCTGAGTCTTCTTGAAGGGAAGGACGCTCTGATGATAGGACCAGGGATTTCCACCCACAAATCCACCGCCGAGTTTGTTCTTTCCCTTATGCCAAAGATTAATGTGCCTGCCGTTGTGGACGCAGATGCTTTGAATATACTGGCTTCTAAGCCGGAGACAATAAAATCTTTGCGCCAGCCTGCGGTGCTCACTCCGCATCCAGGTGAGTTCGCCCGGCTCCTCAATCTTTCTACTCGGGACGTGGTGGAGAGGAAATTGGAACTTGCACCTCAATTTGCCGAAAAATACGGGGTTTATCTTGTGCTTAAAGCCTACAGAACCATCACCGCTACTCCTGACGGGAAAGTCTTTATTAATCCCACCGGAAATCCTGGGATGGCTACTGCAGGCTCGGGCGATGTTTTGAGTGGAATGATTGCTTCTATGATCGTCCAGGAGAAAAATCTCCTTGATGCCGTTCTGGCTGCAGTTTATATTCATGGCTTAAGCGGAGACATTGGAGCTGAAAAGCTCGGGGAAAGAGCCTTGACTGCGGGCGATATCATCCGCTATCTTCCATCAGGACTCAGACGCTTAGAATCAGGGTAATTAGTATTTAGCAGTGGTGAAGAACAAAGCTCATTAAAAATTGTGAAAAAAATGGTGACAAAAATGGGGCCAGGCCCCATTTTTAATAAGAAACAAAAGCCAATAAAAATTAGGGCTACCTAAATTTTTTTTTAATCTTCTGTTAAAGAGAATATGAAGATAAGCACGTATCAAAAAAAGGAAAAAGAGTATTTAACTAACTCTGAGAAAGAAACCTTTCTTTTAGCCAAAGAGATTGCCAAGGATTTTAAAGGTAAGGAAGTTGTGTTCCTAATAGGAGAACTGGGAGCAGGGAAAACGGTTTTTGCCAAGGGAATAGCAGCAGGTTTGGGCCTTAAGGATATTCATCAAGTCTGCAGCCCTTCTTATACAATAATTAACATTTATGAGGCAAAATACCCGATCTTTCACATTGACCTTTATCGGCTGGGCAAAAATGCAGAGATACTGGACCTAGGTTGGGAGGATTATCTCGGTCAAGGAATTATAGTTGTTGAGTGGGCTGAAAAGATAAAGTTCAACTTAGATGCTATCCGGGTAGTCTTTCATATGGTGAAAAAAGACCAGAGGAAAATAACAGTCTGCTTTTATTAAGAATTTTTATATGAAAAATGTGGGTTTGATAAATCAAACCCCTACAATAAAAGAAGGTGGGTTTGATAAATCAAACCCCTACGATAAAAATTGAATTAACTGAACAGTTTAGGTATAAATGCTTATGAACTCTATAGAAGGTAAAGGAGAGCTTTAAATGAACGCCATAAATAACGTTTTTCAATTTATTTGGGGAAATCCTTATCTAAGATTCCTTGCAATCCTCCTCATTACCATCATTATTGCTTTGCTAGCAAAATTCATTCTGAAGCAAGTTTTGAAACCTCTGGCTAAAAAGACAAAAACGAAAATTGATGATTTGGTAATCAAGAATATCTCTTCAATTATTTTCTATATTATCCTTTTGTTGGGACTTAAAGTCGGCCTGCAAAGTTTTGAGCTTGGAGAAGATGTTCAGAGTTTATTCGACGGCATAATAAACACGCTTTTAATTTTTGTGGTAACTCTCCTTCTTCTTAAGATCATCTCTAGTTTCGCGCTTCAGTGGATGAAAGAATGGAAATTCAAGACAAAAACGACCGCGGATGAAAGATTGATTCCTTTCCTCCAGAAAATTTTAAAAGCTGTTGTCATCGTTTTAGCTTTGATCTTTACTTTCAACGCCTGGAATATAAACATAAACCCTCTCCTGGCAACTGCTGGAATTGCAGGTCTTGCCATAGGTTTGGCTGTAAAAGATTCCTTGAATAATATCCTGGGAGGGCTTCAACTTGTTCTGGATAGAACTTTTAAAGTGGGAGATAAGGTTCAGCTGGAATCAGGGGAAATGGGAGTTATTCTGGATATTGGCTTAAGAAGCACTAAACTAAAAACCTACGACAACGAAGTGATATACATCCCCAACGGTTATCTGGCCAATGCCAAGATTAAGAATTTCACTCATCCTGATGTTTCCATCCGCGTTAATGTCAATTTTGGAGTTGTTTATGGCTCGAATACTGAAAAAGTACAAAAAGTGGTCCTTGATGCCATAAAAAAGATAGAAACTGTTATTGAAGAGCCTGAGCCTGTTGTACAGTTTCTAAAAATGTCTGATTTTTCTCTGGATTTCGTCGCCAGAGCGTGGGTAAAGAACTATACAGATGCCTATTCAACCCAGCTAAAGATGACAGATGAGATCTATAATGCCTTGAATAAGGCAAACATCGGTATTCCCTTTCCCACTCGGACTGTCTACACTAAGAAAACTGATTAAAAGTAAAAAGGAAAAAAATTTAAAAAACTGATGTCATGTAACAAAGTAAACAATCATCCAAAATGATGAATCTTTCAAAAGCCTCTTCTCTTATCCTTCTACTTTTCCTGGTTATCCTCGTTGCTAGCTGTGCTCGCGTTGTGTACAAGCCCGAGATGGTTTTTGGCCCTTCAGAAGCCAGGTGGGTTGAAAAGACCATGGCCAGGATGACCTTAGAAGAGAAAGTTGGTCAGATGGTAGCTTGGCGGTATAATGGTCAGTTTGTAAACCTGGATAGCGACTACATAGAAAGCCTTAAGTCCCTGATTGTGGATCGTAAAATTGGAGGCTTGATCCTCTTCGGGGGAGAAGTTTACGAAACAGCTCATTTAACAAATACCGTCCAGGACATGGCAAAAATACCCCTTTTGATTGCCTCTGATTTTGAAAGAGGCGTCGGGAATCAGATTTCAGGTGCTACCTTGTTTCCACCTCTTATGGCGGTTGGAGCGACTTGGTCTGAAGAACAAGCCTATCTTATGGGCAAAGTAACCGCGCTTGAAGGCAGAGCCCTTGGGATTCATATGACCTATTCTCCTGTGGTTGATGTTAATATCAATCCTGAGAATCCTATCATCAATGTCCGTTCTCTTGGTGAAGATCCGGAACAGGTCAGCCGTTTGGCAATTGCTTTCATAAAAGGATGCCAGGAGAACGGCTTAATAGCGACGGCCAAGCATTTTCCTGGCCATGGAGATACAGATCAGGATTCTCACAGCGTTTTACCCACAATAGGGGGAGACCGAAGCCGCCTGGAGAGTGTTGAACTCTATCCTTTTAAACAAGCTATAGAGGCTGGGGTACAAGCCATCATGACCGCTCACCTCCAGCTTCCCGAACTTGATCCTACTCCCGATACACCTGCCACCCTTTCTCCCCTCATCATTACTAGTCTTCTAAGAGAAGAGATTGGCTTCGATGGTCTTATTGTCACAGATGCTATGAATATGGGAGGGGTTACAACCCTTTACTCCCCAGAAGAGGCAGCTTTGAAAGCTGTTCAAGCTGGAGTGGACATAATACTTCTTCCGCCAACACCAGATGAAGTCATCGAATCTCTTATCCAGGCTGTAAGGAATGATCAAATCTCAGAAGAAAGAATCAATATATCTGTGAAAAGAATCCTGGAGGCTAAAGCACGGCTAGGCCTCCGTAAGAAAAGATTCGTAGATTTAGACATTCTGGATATGATGGTGGCCACAAAGGAAAATCTGCAGAGTGCAGACAAGGTGTTTGAGAGTTCGATCACATTGGTCAAGAACGAAGGACCAGTTCTTCCGCTTTCTGGCTCAACTCAGAAAATAGCTGTTTTTTCGTTGAGCAGTGACGCCGGAGGCTATTTTGCCGGGAGAACTTTTATTCGAGAAGTCAAGAAAAGATGTCCAGGTCTGATTACTTTTTATGCTGATGCATTTACCGGAGAAAAGTTTATTCAAGAAGCAGTTGAGAACTCGAGAAAAGCTGATGTTATTGTCTTTGCTCTTTTCTCTTCTCTTAGTGCCTGGAAGGGAACAGTCGACCTTGATTTTAGACACATCCAGCTTGTCCAGGAGGCAGCAGCGGAATCTACGCCAGTTGTTGTCGTCTCTTTTGGTAGCCCTTATTTTTTGAGGCATTTTTCTTTTATCGATTCCTATATCTGTGCTTACAGACGGGCTGAGCAAGCTCAAAAAGCTGCGGCTAAAGCTCTTTTTGGAGAAATAGATATAAACGGAAGATTGCCCGTTTCCCTTCCTGGCCTGTATCCTGCGGGCCATGGTTTGGCATTATATAAGAAGGGAAAGATACCTTAGTTATTTAAGTTAGACCAGAAGTGAGAAAAATATGAGGGTCAAATTCCCGGCAATAATTTTGCGGCTTTTCTCGGTGTGAGCCCTCGTAGAAGAAAAAAATAGATAGCCTGTAGCCGAAAAAAGGGCAAATTCTTTATCTAATTTTAAAGGAGTTTCATGATGAACAGAAGAGATTTTTTTAAGTTTGGCTTTGGCGGGGCAGGACTGGCTGTGGGGGGTGGCTTGGCATCTGGCGCGGATAATTCATCCTCAACCCCTGGCAGAAGTGTTTATAGCCACCCCAGGTGGGTTAAAATGATTCCGAGGCCTAAACTTGCCGTTGATGATAACATTTATTCAAGATTTAATGCGGTGAATAATGTATTCGGCTCCTTTACCCGATATTATGGCGAGGATAATAGAAAAAAGTTAATGAAAGAAAGCAGGAACAAAACCATGAAGTATTACCTGGAAAAGCGCCCTGGCTACAGACTTGAAGACAGGGCTCTAGCCGATGCGGCCTGGGTTATCTCTCGGCTCGGGGGTTTGAACAGAGGTACTCGTGCCTGGACTAGTAAATCTGTGCGCACTCCAGAAGAACGCGGAGTGGAGAAATATAATGGGAGCCCAGAAGAAGCAGCCAAAATGATCAAAGCTGCAGCACGCTATTTTGGTGCAGCTACAATCGGCATAACAATACTTGATAGAAGACATATTCATTCACAGGAAAGAAGGAAGCAAATAGTTTTTGAGAAAGCCGCCGAACCTTACGAAGATGAAGAAAAGCTTGTAATCCCCGATAAATGCAAATACGCCATAGCCTTGAGTGTCCAGATGTCTCTTGATAATCTTCAGTGTTCACCTACGGCTATCAGCAGTGCTGGCTCTTCCATGGGCTACAGTCGATGTGAGTTTCTAGTGGCAGGGATTGCTCAATTTATCAGAGGGCTGGGTTATGTTGCTATCCCCAGTGTGAATGATTTGGGTTCGAGTGTAGCTATCGGGGTGGATGCTGGCTTGGGAGAACTGGGACGCACAAACAGATTGATTACACCCGAATTCGGTCCTTACGTCCGCCTTTGCAAGGTCTTAACAGACCTGCCTTTGGCCACTGATAAGCCTATTAATTTTGGTCTTCTGGAATTTTGTAAGATCTGTAAGCGTTGTGCCGAAGCTTGTCCTTCTAATTGTCTGTCGTTTGATGATCAACCAAGCTTCCGGGTAAAAGGGGAGTGGAATAATCCTGGCCATCAGGCCTGGTTTGAGGATGCCCCCAAATGCCTTGCTTACTGGCAGGAATCAACCTCTGGCTGTAGCATCTGTATTCCGGTTTGTCCCTGGGCAAAAAAGGATAAGACAATGATTCACGAAATAGTAAAAGCTGCAAGCGCCAAAATTCCAGCGCTTGATATATTTTTCAGCACCATGGATGAAGTTTTTGGCTATGGGAGACAGAAGGATGCTGGGAAATGGTGGTCTCTCAACTTGACTGAGTACGGAATTGATACAACTCAAGGAAAGGGGTGAGCAATGGCCGAAAAAGGGAAATTCCTTACAGTAAGGATAAGAAGGAGCACCTGGTCTATTTGGGCGCTAAGGGCAATTTGGATCCTCTGGCTTTTATTCTGGGCTGAGTTTATGGTGGGTTCTTGGGAAGAGTTAGAAAAAAGAGCCTTTATCATTTCGTTAGTAATTTTTTTATTAAGCTTGGCTGTGGGTACATTCCTCTGGCTTTGGGGGTATCTAAAGCACAAAAAAACCTGAATTTGTAGGGGCTTGATTTGAAAAATGGTGAAAAATGGGGCCAGGCCCCATTTCTCTTGGGGGCCAGGCCCCATTTTCTATTCATTTCCTTTGATTCATCAGAAAGGTATTGGTTTTCTTGTAGGGGTTTGATTCATCAAACCCACCTTATTTATTTAATATAAACTCACAATTTCAAATTTATCCACATCAACCAGCCCTTTGTTGGTAATTTTTAACTTTGGTACGACTGGTAGGGCTAAGAAAGCCATCGTCATGAATGTGTTTTCTAAAGGAGAGCCTATTCTTTTCGCAGCATCCTTAATGTTTCTGTATCCTTCAACCACCTTTTCTATCCTTGAAGTTGACATTAAACCTCCAATCTTCAGAGGAAAATAATCGATTTCATCTGCTATGACAACCATGCCGCCGCCTTTTTCAATCAGGAGATTCGCAGCTTTGGCCATGCACACATCATCAACGCCAGCTACGATTAAATTATGGCTGTCATGAGCTACAGTAGAGGCTATCGCTCCTTTTCTTATTCCTAAGCCCTCAACAAATCCAAGAGAATAAGAACCTGTTGCTTTATGTCTTTCAATTACTGAAATCTTGGAAATGTCTTTTTCTGGATCAGCCCTTAGTTCGTCGTTATAAACCGCAAAAGGTATTATTTTTTGCTTTGTTTCCAGGCTATCTCTGATTATTTCTATTACTTTAACATCCAAATATTTCGCGTTTCCTGCGGCTATTACCTTAAAATCATCAGGATTAAATTTCTTTCCTGTATTCACTTTCCCTCCGAACTCTGAATAATCATAATCTAAATGATTGCCGACAAATTCTCCGTTATCAACTACCAATGCTCCGCTGTGGACCACTTTATCTATTTCCAACTCTTCTAAAGAGTCGAAAACAACCAAATTAGCCTTTTTGCCTTCAGCAACCTCGCCAGTTTCGGGGTAATCATGCAATCTAAAAAATCTCGAAAAGTATCTTGAAACATTTATTGTGGCTAATGAAATTGCCAGAATAGTGGTTTGCTCAAGGTCTAATCTTGAATTCTCTTGTATGATATTGCTTGCTTTTCTAATAATCCTGTCCACATGACCATCTTCGTATAATTCAATTGGGTCCAAATCATCAGAACAAAACATAAATCTATCTAAATTAATATTTGCTTTAATAAGCCCGGGCAAGATTCTTTCTAGGTCTTTTGTAGCACTCCCGTATCTCAAAGCAATGTGCATCCCCAAATTGTTCTTTTCTATAGCTTCGTCTAAACTGATAGATTCATGGTCAGACATTATCCTGACTTGGTTATCATTTTTGCCGTTTGAAATGTACGTTTTCAAATCTTCACCAGTTAATCCTGGACAATGTCCATCAACAATTTTCCCAGCATTAAAAGCAAGGTCTACTTTCTCTCTTGCATCTCCTAGACCGTAGATTATTCCGGGAAAATTCATCATTTCTGCTAAGCCAAAGATTCTTTTGTCAGGAATCAACGTCTTTACATCTTCAACTGTTAGGCATGCACCTGAGTCCTCTAATTGAGTTGCTGGAACGCAAGAAGGGATTCCGACAAACATATCCATGGGAACTATACTGGATTGATCCAGGAATAAATCTAGACCTTTTCTTCCTAGAACGTTGGCTATCTCATGAGGATCAACGAATATGGCTGTTGTTCCATGTTTTACAGCTTCTCGGGAAAACTCCAGCGGGCTGAGCATGCTGCTCTCCACATGAAGATGACTATCAATAAACCCAGGAGCTACATATTTGCCCTGAATATCAATTATCCTTTTTGCCTCTTCATTTTGAGAAAACTCTATCCCAGCAATGATTCCGTTTTTAATTAATACATCGCCTTTATGAATTTTTTGAGAACGAACATCAATAATGTTCCCTCCCATTAAGATCAGATCATGCATGGTCTATTTATCCAATTCTTTAGGATTCTTTTTAGGCTTAATGTATTGGATCTTCTAACTATTGTTATTATTTGTTCAAATAATAATTTTCATTGACAGAGATAATAAAAGGTAAATGCCTGAAATCTTCTCCCGCATCAATTCCATAGCCTGCGATCCATCTATCAGGAATCTCAAATCCAAGATAATCAAGAATTAGCTTATTTTTTATCTCTCTTACTTCTTTTGGTGGATTTTTTAGCCTTTTGTTTATTAAAGCGCAAATTTTTAAAGATTTAGGCTTTTGTTCTTTCAGCATTTTTTGCTTGATCTCGAATAGCGTAAAGCCCTGATCAACGATATCCTCTATCAATAAGACATCTTTCCCTTCGAGATTCTGAGGCATTAGCTCTATTTTGACTTCTCTTGTTGTTTCCTCTGTATGCTTTATTTCTTTGCCGTAGGTCATAGCTTTAATAAAACCATACCTGATTTCAGTCTCCTGTAGTCCACCGATTTTATATATTTCTCTTCCTAGATCTGAAGCAAAAACAAACGCGCCCTTCAAGATAATGACAAGGATTAATTCTTCTGCATTTTTATAATCCCTGCAAATTTCTTGAGCTAAAGCCTGAATTCTTTTTCTTAAACACTTCTCTGGAATCAAGACTCTGTCTATTCGATTTTTCTTATCAGAGGAAATCTTAGATAGGGCTTCTATATAGTTTTCCGCCTCATTTATGCCTTCTTCTGGAACTTTTATGATATTCCCATAGTCAATTTCATGATTCATGTTTTAGCCACTGTTCGCTTTCTATTTTCCAGCAAAAAACTTATAGCATAGACAAATTTTGAAGTCAAAAGCTTCGGAAATTGGGGCATCGAGTAACGGATTTATTAATTTAAGGACAAATAAATTGAATAACCCTCAAGCTTGGCTGAACCTACCAACCTATCCCATCCCGCCCAGCGCTTCTGAACCTATAGATGGGTTTGATAAATCAAACCCCTACATTACTTAGAAATTGTCAAAAAAGCGTTGGGAAAAAAATTAAGAGCAGAATTAGACCTGCAACGTATATGATTAATAATCCATAGCTTATTTTCCAGCCTCTTTTTTCGGGGCTGATTTTTATTTCAAAGGAGCTTTTGAAGCCGGGCTGTAAGAGGTAACTCCCCAAAAGAATGACTGCAGTCGCTAGAGCAAATCCGATTGCATTCCACCACAACCAGGAGACAGAAGGCACAAAAAGCCAGAGGTAGAGATTTACTGCGACTCCACTCACAAGGCCAATAATAGCAGGGAGAGGTTTTGCTTTTGAAGAGATAATACCCGCCAGAAATACGGCAAAAACAGGGCCGTAAAAAGCAGACCCGATTTTGTTTATTGATTCTATAATGGTAGGAGAGACGTCACCAACAAAAAAGGCAAATCCGATACAGAAAACTCCCCAAAAAAGAGTAAACATCTTGGATAGTTTCATTTCTTTCTCAGGCTCGACCTTTCTTTTGCTTATTTTTTTATAGATATCTTCCACAGTGGCAGCAGAGAGAGAGTTTATAGAAGAGTCAAGCGAAGACATGGCGGCGGCCATGATAGCGATAAAAATTAATCCTATGACTCCTGGAGGCATCTTTGCCAGGATAAAAGTAGGGAGGAGGTAATCAGGTCTTCCTTGAGGAAGATTCTCTAGAAATTCAGGATGTTGGATGACATATGCTCCTAAGATGAGCCCTACACTACAGTAGCCAAGCACGATAGGAAAACGGAAAAAACCGTTGAAAAGAAGGCTCAGTTTGCATTCTTTGAGGTTTCTGGCTGAGAGTTCTCTCTGAACCTGACTCTGATCGCAGCCATAGTAAGAAGCATAAAGAAAAAAGCCTCCAAGAAATAATGCCCAGAACCCAAAATCTTGGCCATCGCCCAACCCGTGAGCAGAAAAATCCACGGCGACAAGTCGTGCAGGGTCTATTAGCTCTGAAATTGAACCCCATCCCCCGATAAGATGAAGGCCGACCAAGCCGATTATGATTATTCCCAAGAGTATTACGATCATTTGGATTGTATCTGAGACAATATCCACATGAATTCCTCCGAAGAGTTCGTAGATAACAGCCACCGCGCCGATAAGGAGAATGGTTATCCAAAGAGGAATTTGCAGGGTTACTGAGAGAACGATAGCAGCAGCGTAGACAGTGACGCCTGTGGCTAAACCACGACTAACTTGAAAAACAAGACTCATCACAATTCTTGTTTTCTCATCATAGCGCCTTTCTAAAAACTCGTAGACGCTTATTATTCGAAGCGAATGAAACACAGGGAAAAGAAAAGCCATAAGGACAATCATGGCCAGAGGGAGAGCAAGCTCATATCCAAGCCATATCATGCCCCCTCCCTCCCGGATAGCAACGAAAGCAGGAGCAGAGATAAAAGAAATAGCTCCCAGCTGGGTGGCCATAGTTGAGAAACCAATCGGTAGCCAGGGTAGCTTTCTTCCGGCCAGGTAGTAATCTTCAGATGTTTTTTGCTTGAGTCCCAACCACCATCCCAGGACGATGAGTCCGCCTGCATAGAAGATTATAATGATCCAGTCAAGGAAAGTCATAGGATTCCTTATTTATTTTGGGTGTTATCCAAGTTGGATCTGTTTCTTTTCTATTTATTTAAAGATGGCTTGGATGACTGAGTTGGATAGATAGTTATAACATTTCTTCAGGGAACTCTTATTCTCTTTTATCCCAGTTATTAACTAAATAGGGCTTTAGTTTTTCAAACTCAAGGCAGAGCTTTTCAATTTCTTGTTCAGCTTCTAAATTACTCATTTTTTTTGTTTTTTGAACAAAGGAAGCGATAAAGCCAAAATAGAGGGGAATTATCGATTCAAGAAGAGAAGGCAGGCTCATCTCCATGAACGTGTACTTGAACCTGCTGTAGAAAAGAATGTAGTCATAGATTGTTTTTACCCAGAGTTCGGCAGGGAAGCCAAAACTTTTCTTTGGGAGTTGAATGACTTTTTCCAGCGATTGCAAATTTTCCCTTTTCATTACTTCTTTCCAGATAAGATAGCGTTTAGCAACTCCTTTATGAAATAGATTGAATAGTTCATTGAAATCCTGGCGAGCTTCTTCAGGGATAACGCTTGCCTCAAAGCCAAAAGTTGGCAAATCCTTGCTGCCTTTTATCTTTTTCCATTTATCTTGATTTTCTTCGACGAGAGATAAAATCGTTCCCAAAACCTGCTTAAACATCGGAGGAAGAGTGGCTACACTTTTGGGATTATGAATTTTGGCTCCGAGAAAAGATTGGCAAACTTTATATCCATTAGCCAGGGCGACAGACGTCATCCAGATGTCGATACCGTAATAAGCGACGTCGGTGTCCCAGATATCTTTCTCCATATAATGGCTGAGAACCTTTGCTGAAAAGCCGAATTCACCTCCGATAGGCTGACGGAGCTTTACACCGTATAAAGCTCTAGTGAGTGGGTAAATTAAAGAATTTGTGATAGTTCCATCATATTTATGACGGGAATAGAGAGGCGCTACATAATCAAATTTCTTGAATAGAATGGGTCCTGCCAGCAGCTGTATCCATTCTGGAGTTATCGAGCGAAGGTCTGAGTCGACCACAACTACAGCTTTAGCTTTTAGTTCATGAGCTACTTCAAATATTCTCCTGAAAGCCTTGCCTTTTCCAGGAGTTCCTCTGAAGGTTGTTACCATTTCTGAAATGGGCGTATGAAGACTTCGCATATAAGGATGCATCTCATGAGCAATTAGGATAGTTTCTAATCCCTTATAATCTTTGATGCTGTTTCGGATGATCTTGCGGGTATTATCCGAAGAACCACAATCAGAATTGACAATGAGACTTTTTATCTTGGGAAAGTATTTTGTCAGCCCGAGGCGGACAGCCTTTAAGACATGGCCTATCGTGTTTTCGGTATTGTAACTGGGGATTCCGACCAGAAGGTCAACTTTTTCTATTTTTTTTACTTTTTCGATCGCTCTAGGGGTGAGAATCATCTATTTTTGCCTCTTTTGATCATCTATCCTAAGAAAAAGATAATGTTAAATATGCGCGAAAAAGTCAATAACTTCCTTAAAAAGGTTGAGGAGTTGCTTTCTCCGCTTCCAGCATTGCAGGTGTAGCTCAATCTTTTTTTCAAATGAAACAATCCTTCTCAGTTAAGATTAACTCTAATAGATATAACGACTCCTGAACAAAAATCAAGTCATTGACACAAAATTTTTTTTTCTTTATCCTATACCAAGCGCAATTAAATCCACATAGAATTTTATCTTATTATAGCTTTTTTGGAGGAATAAATGTCTGATTTTTTCCAAAACGGAGTAATCGCCACTTTTCATAGATTGGGAGAGCTAAACCTGAAAAAATTAGAAAATGATCTCAAGCGCTTTTCCCAGATAAGACCCATCGCCCTGGTTTTACCTTCTCTTTATCGCGAATTTAAAAGCGGAGCTCTCCCCAAAATTATGGATGAGCTGAGAAACGTTAATTATCTCCAGGAGATTGTCTTATGTCTTGACAGGGCAAATGCAGATCAATATAAAAGGGTAAAAAATTCTTTCTCTGCCATAAAAAAGCTTAAAGTGATATGGAACGATGGTCCTCGGATGAAAGGGCTCTATAAGCTTTTAGAGAAGAATGACCTGTCTCCAGGAGAAAGAGGAAAAGGACGTGCTGTTTGGATTTCACTTGGGTATGTTTTAGCCAGAGGGAAAAGCCGAGTCATCGCCATGCATGATTGTGATATCGTAAACTATAATCGTGCGCTTCTTGCCCGCCTTTGCTATCCTGTGGCTAATCCTCATTCTGAGTACGAGTTCTGCAAAGGTTATTACAGCCGATATACAGATGTAATGCACGGTCGTGCTACTCGGTTGTTTTTCACGCCTTTTATCAGGTCCTTAGAAAAGATATTAGGATATCTTCCTTTCCTGGTCTATATGGACAGTTTTCGCTATGCTCTGGCCGGAGAGATTGCCCTGAGAAGGGATTTAGCTATGGCCATGCGTATCCCCAGCGATTGGGGATTGGAAGTAGGGACCTTGGCTGAAGTTTACAGAAATATGGCTTTAAGCAGAATATGCCAGGTTGACATTGCCGATGGATACGATCATAAGCATCAAGAGTTGGTGCCAGATGACCCAGAAAAAGGGATTCTGAAAATGACCGTTGATATTGCCAAGTCCATTTTTCGAACCCTTGCTCAGGAAGGAGCGCAGTTTTCAGAAGGATTTTTTAAAACCTTGAGTAACATCTATTTGAAAGTCGCTCAAGAGACAGTGGTTCTGTACGAGAATGATGCTGAGATGAATAATCTGAAGTTTGACCGACATAATGAGTCGGTGTGTGTTGAAGCTTTTGCTGAGGGGATAAAGAAAGCTGGAGAGGTGTTTTGGCAGAATCCTTCCGGAACTGTGCTTATCCCCAACTGGCATAGGGTTATCGCCGCCCTTCCTGATTTTCTTGCGCTTTTAAAAGATGCAGTAAACAAAGATAACGAAGAATACTCTAAATGAGCCTGAATCTTCTTCAGTAGGGGCTTAATTTATCAAACCCACCGATTAATTCTGTGTGGGATTGTTTTATCTTCTGTAAGGGCTTGATTTATAACGCCTATTGATTAATTCCCTAGAGGGATGATTTATATTGTGTAGAGGCTAAAATTCTCTTTTGTAGGGGCTTGGTTTATCAAGCCCACCTTTTTATATATGGATTTTATCTATCCAATCCACATATTTATTGTAATGGCAAAAATGTGGGTTTGATGAATCAAATCCCTAAGAATAATTTACTTGGTTCATATGTGGAATTGATGAATCAAGCCCCTACATAAGCTACAATGATATGATTTGACATTTTGAATCGTCGTTTTTACTATAAAGACATACCTGTAAATTAGAGAGGTGGCAGAAGGAGATATGAAAATGATCTTCTCCAAAAAGATACTGATTATTTCACTCGTTGTCATCGTTGTTGGTGCCTTGGCTTTTTTTATTTTCTTCAGAGAGAAACCTGACGAATCCGAAGAGGCTTCAGTACAGGACTCCGCAGAAGAAGCTCAAGAGGCTAAAGAAACCCCTCTTCCTGTAAAGGTCGCTGTGGCTAAGAGAGGGGATTTAATCATTAAATTAAAGTCTCCAGGTGAGGCAGTGACTAACATGAAAATAGACATGAAGGCTGAAGTGTCGGGAGTTATAAAAACCTTGAACGTGGAGGAGAGCAAACATGTCAAAAAGGGAGAGTTGTTGGTTGCCCTGGATGACGAGAAATATAGATTGGATCTCGAGCTGGAAGAAGCTACTCGTTTGAATAAAGTGTCTGAATTATTAGTAGAGAAGCGGTTTGCTGAGCCTAATGAGGCGAAGTCCAGTCTAGATATACAAAAGATTCAAAAAGCTAAGGATGACTATGAGAAGGCAAGGATAAATTTTCGGAAAGGGCTTATATCTAGAGCAGACTTTGAAAAGGCAAGCAAAGAGTATGAATTAGCTTTAATAGAATCAGGAGAAAAAAAAGAAGAAATCCTAGCTGCAACGAAAGGCCTAACACAAGCCGAGATACGAGTCAAAACAGCTCAGATGAACCTGGATAAGACGAAGATTAGAGCTCCTTTTTCAGGTTTGATTCATGATATTAAAGTCTCTCCTCAAGAGCATGTGACAAGCGGCAGGGAGCTTTTCACCCTCGTAAACATCGATCGCATTCGCGTCCATGCCAAAGTTCTGGAGAGTGAAATAGGAAAGATGAAAGTGGGTCGGGAAGTTGATCTTAAATTCAGCGCTTATCCAGGAAGGATTTTCGAGGGAGAAGTAAAGGCGATAAGCCCGGTAATCAATCCCCAAGATAAGACATGCAATGTTATTATTGATGTGGCGAATCCTGAGGAGGAGATTAAGCCAGGTATGCATGTCGAGGTTGAGATTGCAGCTGAGATTCATAAAGACAGACTACTTGTACCCCAGGATGCCGTCCTCGTCAGAAGCGGAAGGAAATTAGCGTTTATCGTAGAGGAAGGTCTGGCTAAATGGAGATATATCGATGTAGGACTTGAAAATGAGGACTACGCAGAGGTCCTGGACGGCATTAAAGAAGGGGAGTCGGTAATAATCGAGGGACATTTCACTCTGGCCCACGATGCCAGAGTCAGGATACAAAAGTAATCTATCAAGAGCTTTTTGAAATCAGCTTGTCCCTTAACCAATTTCCAGCAATCTCTGCTCTTACTTTAATTTAAATGTAACAGTAACGGTGAAAATGACACTTCTTGGACGGCCGTTGATAATCATAGGTTCATAGACCCACTGACGGACAGCATCTTTGGCTGCCTGGTCGAGAAGCGGGATGGACCTGAGGACTTTAACATGTGCCACTCTTCCGTAGATATCGGTCACAGCCTCGATAATGACGACACCTTCCACTCTTGCCTGACGTGCAATTTCAGGATAGACAGGCTTAACTTCCTTGATTAATTTAGGTGGTTTAATTTCTCCCATTGCTCTAATGGGAGCTTCGACTTCACCGACAACACCGCCGAGGATTCCGCCGACGACTCCGCCGAGCACTCCGCCGACGACTCCGCCTTCGACTCCGCCTTCGACTCCGCCTTCTACTCCGATATCGCTGAGTTCTTCTTCAGCGATTTCTTCAGGGATTTCTACAGGGGCGACAAGTTTACCCGGTTCTATATTGGTTTGGGCCTGAACAGGCCTGATGCGTGTTTTTTTTGCAGAACTTTTACGCTTTTTAGGTGGGGGAGGAGGCGGCGGAGGTGGAGGCGGAGGTGGAGCTAGGAAAGCACTGTATATTTCTATCTGAGGCAGATTTCCAGGACTTAAAAGAGGGTAAATTATCAAAAGCAGCACGATGAATAAGTGGACTGCTAAGGAAAGCGGGAAGACCCAGACCTTGGTCCCAATATTTTTTTCTCTAATAATAAAAGAATCTTGGAACATTTTAGCCTCCTTTTGTTGGTCTTCATAGATTTTATTTTTTATTGCTTCTTTAACGCGGGATGGAAAAGATTCCCAGTATTCTTTTTGCTGAGGAACAAAGGGTAATTCCTTGGGAATTTCCTCCAGTTTTTTTAAAGAAGATAGCTCTTTGCAACATTCAGAGCAAACTTTCAAATGATATTCAACTTCCTTCATGTTTTCGCTATTGAGTTCTCGATCAAGATAAGCTCCTAAGAGCTTTTTTGTTTTCTCATGTCTCATGGGTCTCTCCTTCAAAGATAGTCAGCCATTAATTCTTTAAGTTTTTTCCTGGCTCTGCTCAGCCGGGACATCACTGTTCCGTTAGGGAGGTTGAGAGTTTGAGCTATCTCCTTATAACTTTGGTTTTCGTAAAACCTGAGGATAAAAATGATTTTTTGGTCAGCGGGAAGAGCATCGAGAGCTTCCATGAGCTTTTGCTCCAACCGGTTTCTCTGGAGCGTGTCAGGAGGCAGCTCATGGTGGGTTGATGAGGCATCCTCTGGAACATTATTATCTTTTTCTCCCAAAAACTCTTCCCGCTTATGTGCTTTAAGGTAATTTAAATTATTATTAACGGCAATCTTCCGAAGCCAGGTATAGAAGCTCATCCCGTCCCTGAAAGCGAAGAGAGAAGTATAAGCCTTGATGAAAGTATCTTGAGAAAGATCGTCAGCAGATTGGTGAGCACCAGTCATTAGGCGACAGAGATAATAAATGCTTCGCTGGTATTTTCTGACCAATGATTCAAAAGCTTGCATGTCTCCCTCTTTTGCCAGTGCAATCAGTTTCTTTTCAGGTATCTTCTCTCTTTGCCTCATTCAACATCACATCCTATATACAATTGCAAAAGCGAATTATTCCCTTTTTATTCTTATTTATTGCCATCATGTTTATTCCCCATCCACCAATATATCGAGCAACTTTTATGCCAAATTTATGTCTACTGGCTTTTTTCTGACCTAAAATCAGTAGATTTAAGTCAAATTTTCTTGTTCGGGTAAACTTTTTTTACAGGTGTGAAGATTTTTTTACTGATGCGTATGCAATTCCCCATCTATCTTTGACAGAAATTAATCAAGAGTTTTAGGTGGGGTTTTGACCTGCCAGAGGAAGAATTGCAATCTCAGAAGAAAAATAGTCTTATATTCCGTCTGTTATCTTTTCCCAGTTTTTTGCCTTGTATCTTTTTATTTTGACCTCACCTGTTTCTTCAGAAGAATAGTGCTCATAAAAATAGCCGTTCTTAATAACAGACGGAGTGAACGGAAGGTTTGTTTTATAAAGATAGTGGCCCTCCTTGCTGAATATATCAAATTCGACCTCTTCACTTTCATCAATGACAGACCTTACTCTTCTGACATATATTCTTCCTCTATCATCAGTTAGAATTCGGTTAAAATAGGGCCGGTGAGATGGAAATTGGATAGCTTCCTTAACGACTCCTTTGGGCCATCTTTCTTCTAAGCGAGAATAACTTTCATAAATCTTGTTTTTCTCTTTTTGAGAGATAGAATGTGCAGGCTCTTCTTTCTTTATGATCAATTCAAGGTCGCCTTCCAGGTTAACCTGAAACAAACTGTATTTTGACGAATAAGCATAGATGTGTTTATCCGCAACTGCTCGCGAAAAATATAAATCTTGATTGTATTGATGGCTCAATCCAAAGGCCATAGTTGTGCCATCTGTACCTTTTCTTTGAACAAGCTTAGCAGGGTAATCAAATTGAGCTATGTTTTTTATCATTTTTCCTTTATGGTCCAATTTTACGAAGCATTGCTTACTTTCTACATCACTTCGTATAGATGCTATTCCAAAAATACTTTTATCAGATGCGATAGAGAAATCTGTGATAAAATCGGATAAAAGAATACTATTTATAAATTTCCCCTTGCCGTTGAAAATATGGATTTTTCGGTACTCAGAAATATAAATATTATTTTCTTCACCCAAGGAAAGCTTAGAGGGCCGTTCAAATTCACCTGGACCCTGTCCTTTTTTCCCGATTGTTTGGAGATACTGCCCGTCGGGATCAAACTTCTGGAGGCGGCAATTTCCTCCTTCAAGCACATATATGTTTCCTTGATCATCCACATCAATTTTTCGAACTCGATAAAACATGTAATTATCATCGTCTTCTCTTCCGACGGCTAAATCTTCTTCCAGATCGAGGAGCATTTCCCCGTAGACAGGCTCAGCAGGATTCTTGACGACTTTCACCCCGTTCTCATACTCGATCTCTCCTCTCCATTCAACTTTTTCTGATATTTTTGTTTTTGTGCAGCTGACCAAAAAAAGAAAGAAAATAGCCATGGTTAAAACTAGCTTAAGTTTGGCTTTCATAGTGCCCTCTATCTTAAAAACTTCTCAAATCCTGATTAAGTTCCTTTATCTTAAGGATCAATTCTTGTGCCTTTTCTTTAAAAGCGCTATGTAAGATAGCTTTTTGAGCAAGGCTCAGTGCTTCGTCTTTCATTCCGGCGTTGAAATATCCAGCAGCAGCGTTATAAAAAAATGTCGCTTTAGTAAGGGTAGTCTTTCTCAACTGGATTCTCTTTTTTTTAATTAACCTTTTCTTTCTTTCCTCGGAAAAATCTGAATTTTCTATATTCTTTATTTTATTTTTTAAGTTTTTTTCTTCTCCCTCGTTACAGAAAGCTGCTTTTTCATAATTATTCCCAGATTCTTTCCAATCTTGATACGCAGCATAGACTTTTCCTAAATAATAGGAAGCTTCACAGTTTGAAGGATCTAACTTCAATGCTTCTTTGAGATCTTCCTCTGCCGCATCCAGGTTTCCCTTTTTAAATTCAATTATTCCAGCGAGAGATAAGACCTGGCTGTATCCGATAAAATAGTTCTTGGCCTTTTCAATATTTTCCCAGGCCTCATCTAGATTCTCGAGCTCATTGTGATTCCAGGCAAGCCAGTAATGGGCATCTCCCATATGGTATTTTCCAAGTTTGACAAGCATGTTTAGTGTATCAATCGCTTCTTCATTTCTCCTTAAATAACTCAGGCAAAGAGCCTTTCCCAGGAGAGCTGCCCTGTAGGCTGGAGCCAGCCGTAAAACTCCTTCATGATATTCGAGGCTTTTTTCAAGTTCTTCGAAGCCAAAACAAATACTTGCCAGAGAAATAATAGTGGAGGATGATTCTGGAATTTGTTCGTAGGCTTTTAAGAAATTCCTCTCAGCAGTAATCAATAGCTGGCGTTTTAGGGCTATTTCTCCTAAGAAATAATAGACTTCATGAAACCGAGGTTCCTTCTGGACGAGCTCCTCCAGGCTTTTGTGGTTCTCTTCTGGATAGAGGGAGAGAATGTATCGAATCAGAGGGGAATCAGGGAATATTTCTAAAAGACGGGAAAAGTCAGGTTTATCTTTAGTCTTAATGTGATGGGGAAGACTACGATTTAAAGAAATATAAAGATAGGCAAAGAATTCATCAGTTTCTGATTTTTCCTTAAGCTGCTCGTTCCATGTATCGATATTCTTTCTCAGTCTATCCCAGGTTGCAAAGACTCGAGAAATATCTTCTTTTTCATCTTGAGTAGCACCTTTAGTCTCCTTTGGGATTAAATTGACAATTTCAAGATAAAGGGAAAATTCGGATAAGGAAGGAGATCCTTTGATTATATCAGAAGGCAGCTTGAGATATTTGTTTTTTAAAATCCCCAACTCTTTTTCTCTGAGCGTCAGAAGAAGTCCTGTTTTGATGAGTTTTTCTTTTGTTTGTTCTGGTGCTTGCGGTTTTGATAGTAGGTCATGATAAATCTGGAACGCATCCTTCAAGCAGGCATAGCTTCCTTTTTTAAGGAGGATATCTGCCTCTTTTTCTTTGCTCTCGTATTCAACAACATGCGGTGCAATCTCGATTTTTTTCTTCGGAGCACAGAAAGAAAGCAGAATAAACAAAAAAAAGATAAAAAATTTCTTTAGCGTTATATCCTTCTTCATTTCCAGATAGGGCTATATTTTTATATTATACTTTAATATGATACGTTTCAAATTTGTTATTCGCTTATAGAAAAAGGAAAATATGCTGGCCATATACCTTGTTCTGTCCTTCCAAAAGATAATGCCCTAATTTATTGTCCTCATATTAGCCATTTGTCTTAAATTTAGAACAGAAAAACTCCAAATATTCTAATGCAACCTCTGGTCATTATTGGTACATTTTTTGCTATATAATTTAGCAAAATGAGGGAATCTCTTATGACATGTTGATGTGAAACCATATGGATGTAAAAAATCTTTATTAATGATATAAATAAAAATATAGTGGGCTTTCAAAGTAGAGCAAAAAGGAATTAGATTCCCCAGTAAGACAGTTTTCNNATAGTGGGCTTTCAAAGTAGAGCAAAAAGGAATTAGATTTCCCAGTAAAAAAGTTTTCGAAGAGTCATTTATTAGGTCGGTGGAAAGACGAGAGCGATCAAGGACATTAATAGAGTATGATAATTACAGATTCTTTATTGTTGGTTATGAAGTAAAAAATAAAGGGAGAGATAATGAAAAACACTAAATGTCTAATCTTAATTTTTCTAGCGTCAGACGAGAACTTGAAGCATAAGGCGAAGATGAATTATTCAAAGTAATCAAATACAAAATCTCCAAATGAAAAGACTAGCCTGTTTTGCACTTGTCTCTATAGTAGTTATTTCTCTATGTTGCTCGAAAGAAAAGTGGCACGGGAGCATTTATAAAGAGCAAGGAGTAACAGTCATTGATTCTGAAGGATCAGGAATATGGGGAGCTAAAATTAATGAAAAAATCACGTTTAAAGAAAATCTTGCGTTGGGAGTTGAAGAAGGAGAAGAATTTTTGATGTTCCATAGTGAACTAGATGTAGCAGTCGATTTCGAATTGAATATATATGTCTTAGATGTCAGAAATCATAGGCTTTTAAAGTTTGATAAGAATGGAAATTTTATATGGAAAGCAGGAAGAAAAGGACAAGGCCCTGGAGAGTTTCGAAATCCCTCAGAAGTAGCAGTGAGTCCTGCTGGGGAAATATGGGTTTTAGATCTTCCTACCCTTATACATTTATTTGATGCTCAAGGGAAATACCAGCAGACAATGAATCTTATGGGACGCTGTACTAATTTTTATTTTTTGCCTGATGGGCGATTGTTTATAAACCGAACTACCAGGGGGCAGATGGGATTTGCTGCTGATTATTATTCAGTTGAAGGAGAGTTTCTTGAAAAATTCCCTGATGAATATCGATTTGGCCCAAATTTACCCAATTGGGCAGGTGGAAGTATCGGCGGAGGTGGATATCACTTTTTAGACGGTAAGATATACATGGTCTTACCTGAAAAATATGAAATAAGGGAATATGATCTAGACGGAAACCTTTTAGAAAAAATAAAAAGAGATTATATATTGAAGCCCCCAGTGCTAAAAAAATTTCAAACAGGATATATAATGAGAGCATTAAATGTTATAGGCCCATGCTTTCTTTATAAGAAGAAAATGCTTCTGAATATGCTTATGCTGGTCGAAGAAAAAGCTGAGCAAGAAGTTGAAGTAAAATTTTATTTAGATTTCTTTAATGAAAAAGGGCGGTTCCTCGGTTCATATAAATTGCCGGAGGAGACAGCGCTAAATACCATTGACCATGAAGATAATTTTTATTTCGTTCAGCAGCTGCCTTTTCCTCGGATCGTTCGCTCTACACTAGAATTAAGATAAACATATAATAAGAGAATATAAAATTTTAGTTTAAAGGCAGGGAAGCTTTTAAAACAATTTGTAATTTTCGGATCAATAATAATTTGCGATGATTAATTGCCCTAAGTTTTTTAGTCTATTAGATTGGTTAAGCTAAAAAGAATTTGATAAAATCATTTTAATATAGCTTAAAAGATATGAAAATAACTCAACTCACCATCAAAAGACCTGTTACTACTTTCATGTTTTTTCTGGGCATCGTTCTTCTCGGCTTTGTCTCCTTGAGGGAGTTGAGTGTTGACCTGCTGCCTGATATAAGTTATCCCCGCCTCTCTGTAGTGACTGAATACCCTGGCGTTGCGCCGGAAGAGATAGAAACATTTGTAACATTGCCTCTGGAAGCTGCTGTCAGCCGAATTCCCGGTTTGCGGCGAGTGGAATCTGTATCTAAGGAAGGGCAGTCCTTCATGACACTCGAATTTTCTTGGGGAACGGATATGGATTTTGCCACGCTGCACACCAGAGAGAAACTTGATGGTGCTCCTATCCCTGAAGAGGCTGAAGATCCGGTAATCATACCATTAGATCCTCAAAGTAAGCCCATAATGGTCTTAGCCATTTCTGGAGACAGGTCACTCCTGGAGCTTAAAGAGTTCTCAGAGGAGCTGATAAAACCACGCCTGGAGCAGATAGAGGGAATAGGCTCGGCTGAGATAGTTGGAGGAGTGGAGAGAGAGATTCAAGTGGAGGTTGATCCCAGGCTCCTTTCGCTGTACGGGCTAACAATAGAGCAGATTGCTGGAAGAATAGATGAGTATAATCAAAACCTTCAGGGAGGAACAATAAGAAAAGGCCGATTCAAGTATGCTCTTCGAGTTGTGGGGGAGTTTGAGGTGTTGAGCGAGATTGGAGAGATAAGCCTTAAAACGACAGAAGAAAGAGGAGTCATCCGGCTTAAAGATGTAGCTCGGATTCAAGACTCAATCAAAGAGAGACAAGGAATAACCAAGCTCAATGAAAAGGAGAGTATTGGAGCCCTGATCAGGAAAGAATCGGGTGCTAATACTGTAGAAGTGACAAGGACAACCCATGAAATACTTGATGAGATTAGAAAGGAAAATCCAGGAACAGAAATCCTGGTTGTCTCTGAACAGGCAAGATATATCGAAAAGGCAATCTCATCAGTCCTAAGGTCCATTATTTTTGGTGGAATCCTGGCTTTTTTTGTTTTGTTAATCTTTCTCCAGGACTTGAAGACTCCGATCATTATTGCTGTTGTTATTCCCATTTCCATAATCGCTACCTTTAACCTTCTTTATTTCAGAGATATTACCCTGAATATAATGTCCCTGGGCGGGCTGGCGCTTGGAGTCGGGATGCTTGTCGATAATTCCATAGTTGTTTCCGAGAGTATTTTCAGGCATAAAAGCCTAGGTAAAAGTCTTGGCAATGCGGCATTTATAGGCACAAAAGAAGTAGGAATGGCTGTCACAGCCTCAACTTTAACCACAATCTCAGTTTTTCTGCCCGTTATCTATGTACATGGAGTGGCTGGTCAGTTATTTAAAGACCAAGCTTTTACGGTGACTTTTGCCCTTCTTTCCTCGCTTATAGTCTCTTTGACCCTTCTTCCGGTGCTTTCCTCACGCAGGTTTGAGCTCGAAAAGATGGGAAAGGAGCTGGAAGAAAAAACTGCGGTAAGAAAGGAAAAGAATCCCCCCAAGAAATCAATAGTCAGGTATTTGCTCTACCCTTACAAGGGCATTAAATGGCTTTTTTATTATGTTTTCAAGGGTATCTACCTGGTTCTTAATTTTATAACAAGCTTTCTCCTTCAGCTATTGCTTCTGGTTTTCCATTACGCAAGTTTTCCCTTTAAGTTAGTTTTTAGAGCCGTTTTTAAAGGATTTAATTTTGTATATAAAAAATTTGCCTCCAGCTACCATGGATTTCTCTCCTGGTGCTTGGATAATAAAGGAAAGGTGCTTGTTGGATCTCTTGCTTTTTTGATCCTGACTTTTTTAGTCGCTACTCAAATCCCGAGGGAACTCATGCCTAAACCAGAAGCAGCGTCTTTTGAATTGAACCTGAAAACTCCAATTGATTATTCTCTGGAGCAAACCGTGAGGGTTGTCTCTTTGATCGAGCAATGGTTGGGGAAGAGAGAATCCGTCGAAGAAAGCTTTTCCCAAATAGGAATTGTAAGTGGCATGGAGGGCCTTAATCCCGACATTTCTCTGAATTCGGTTCAAATTCATGTTGAAGTTCAGAAATCATCACAGGTGGAAAGCACGATCGAGGCTTTAAGAGCGAGACTTGAAGAGTTGCCAGACCTCAATTATTCGATTGTCAAAGAACAGTCTACTCTTGCTCAATTCCTGGCTTTTTCCACAGCCGAAGTTGGTCTTAAAGTCAGAGGAGAAGATCTCGTTAGGCTTAAAATTATAGCTGAGGAGCTTGTCGAGAAATTGAGGGATATCAAGGGCATTGCTGACCTGAACACAAATATCGGAGAAGGAAAGCCAGAGTTTTTGATAACAATACGGAAGGATGCGCTGGAAAAATATAACATTACACCCCAAGCAATCGGAGGATTTCTTGTGGATGCTGTCAGAGGTAAAGTGGCCACTCAATTTAAAGAGCTGGAGAAAAAGTATGATATTTTAGTGCGGATGGAAGAAGCAACAAGGGAAAACATCGAATCCCTTCTGGATGAGCAGATTCAATACAGAGGATCTCTTATCCCTTTAAGAGAGCTGGTTTCCTATGAAATGGCAAGGGGACCTAAGGAAGTGCGGAGAGAAAATCAACAGAGGGAAGTATTAATAACAGCTAATCTTCGAGGCGCAAAAATAAGCCAGGTGGTCCCCAAGATTCAGGCTAAAATTGATGAGCTTTCCTTGCCTTTTGGTTATAGGGTTGTGTTCAGTGGGGAGCAGGAAGAGATGAACCAGTCCTTCAGAAGCCTCATTTTTGCTTTTTCCCTTGCGGTTCTTTTGGTTTATATGATCATGGCTGCTCAGTTTGAATCTCTGCTTCATCCCTTCTTGATTTTATTTACTCTGCCCATGGGCCTTACAGGTGCTATCTGGGCTTTGTTTATAACAGGCCAAACTCTAAACGTTATCTCTGTTATTGGGATGGTTGTTTTAGCCGGAATAGTGGTCAATGATGCTATTGTGAAAATAGATTACACAAACCAGCTTAGAAAGAAAGGATTAAGCTCCAGGGAAGCCATTATGGAAGCAAGCCGGGTGAGGCTGAGGCCGATATTAATGACGACAGTTACGACTGCCTTCGGCCTATTTCCTATGTCTCTGGGAATGGGAAGAGGTGCGGAGCTCCAGCAGCCTTTGGCCATCTCTGTAATCGGGGGCCTTATCCTTGCCACTTTCCTGACCTTGATCCTTATTCCTATAGCCTATGAGCTTGCCGAAAAGAGGAAATCTATATCTAAAAAATGAAGATATTTGTTGAGCGTCCGATCGCCACAGCGATGATTTTCGTGGTTTTCTTTTTCCTGGGAATCTATTCTTTCCTTAATATTCCTTTTGAGTTAGCGCCAAAAGAAGAGTATCCACAATTAACCATAGAGACAATTTGGAGCGACGTTCCGCCTGAGATTATCCAAACTCAAATTACTTCCCCGCTGGAAGAAGTTGCTTCCATGATCAAGGGAGTAACAAAGATTAACTCTACTTCCCGGATAGGCCGTTCACGGATTACCCTGGAGTTTGATCCAAAAACCAACATGGAATTTGCAACCCTTGCCCTTCGAGAAGAAATTGCCAGGATAAAAGATGATCTTCCTTACGGGTCAAGGCCGCCCCAGGTTATACCCTATGTTCCTGAAGATTTCCGAACCGAAGATTTTCTAAAATACTCCATTTCAGGCGACTACTCCCTTCATAAGCTGAGAGAGCATGTAAAGGATAAGATAGAGTTTGGGATTGGTTCCATAAAAGGCGTGGCTGGAGTTGAAGTAAGGGGGGGAGCTGATCCTGAGATCAAGGTCATCCTTGACAGGGAAAGGCTTAAAGCTCTCAATATATCTCCTTACCAGATCTATTATGCTTTAGTAAGAGCCAATCAAACTTTTCCTGTAGGCAAGATAAAAAGAGGAAGCCAGGAGTATACGTTTAAAATTTCAAATTCTATCAGAGGCACGATGGAATTAGGGGAGATAATAATCGCTTACTCAGGCGAAAATCCGATAAAACTAAAAGATGTAGCTCAAGCTGTTCCTTCCTACGGAGAAATATACTACATATTCAGGATAAACGGCCAGCCGACAATCGATTTGACCGTCTTGAAAGAGCCTGCAACAAGTACCTTAAAAGTGGCCAGAAGGGTCAAAGCTAAACTTGAAGCAGTAAAAAAAGAGCTTCCTCAAGACCTAGTTTTCAGAGTGGTGAATGATGAAAGCGAAAAAATCGAGCGAGACCTGAACCATCTTTATTTGTTGGTGGGAATTATCCTTTCTGTGATTTTTATTTCCATCTTTTTAATCTTAAGAAATTTTAAGCCCTCGCTTCTAATCCTTTCCTCTATCGCTTTTTCAGTCTTGATAACTTTTAATCTTATTTACTTTCTGAAGATAACTCTTAACACCTTGACATTGGGAGGTTTGGCTTTGGGCTTTGGCCTTTTTGTAGATAACTCCATCGTCGTCTTTGAGAATGTCCTGCGGTATAGAGAAAAAGGATTTTCTCCAATTCAATCTGCGATAAAAGGCTCAAAGGAAGTACTTCTGCCTGTCCTTGCAGCAACCTTGACCACAATGAGTGTTTTCTTTTCGTTCGCTTATTTCCAAGGCCGGCTCAAGATCTATTATCTACCTTTAGCCATAGTCATTTCTTCTGCACTTGCAGCCTCTCTGCTTGTATCCTTTTCTCTTATTCCTGCCCTGAGTCCTAAACTGCTGAAGAAGGGAAGAAAGGAAAGAAAAGAGCGGATCCGGAGCACTTACGAGAAATCATTAAAGTTTTTCCTTCGCCATCCTGTAGAAATCATTATCATTATAGTCCTGCTCTTTGTGGGCAGCTACAAGTGGTTCAAGAAAGAAGTCACTATGGGATATTTTTTTCCATGGTTTTCAGAGCAAGTGCTTAGGGTTAGTATCCAGACGCCTCCTGGGACACCAATTGAGAGGACAGACGCTATCGTTAGAAAATTCGAGGATAAGGTCTTGGAGGGTGATTATGAGAAAAAAATGGAAGCAAGAGTTTATCAAGAATATGGATGGCTCCTCATAACCTTTCCTCCTCATATAGAATACTCTTCCCGTCCTTATGTTTTGAAGGAGGAATTAATCCAGCTGGCAACAAATTTTGCAGGAATAAGTGTCTATGTAAGTGGGTTTGATCCTCAGTACTATTCTTCTTCCTATGGAACATTCACTTTTTATGATTCGAGGATAAAGTTTTATGGCTATAATATGAAAAAATTAAGGGAGATAACTTCAGCGCTGGAAAGAACGCTGAAAGCAAATCCCCGAATTAAAGAAGTAATCACTGTTTCCAGCAGATGGGGCTGGAGACTCGAGACCTTTTCCTATGTATTAAAAATAAATAAAGAAGCTTTGAGAAAGTATGATATCAATCTTCCTTACCTCTACTATCATCTTGGGTCCCTTATCAGGGGAAGAATTTCTCGGCAGCAGATAAAGATTGGCGGAAAAGAGATGGACCTCTCTATAAAATTTCGCGAGGCAGAAGAGATGGACCTCAAGTCTCTTCAAGATTCGCTGATCAGAACTCAAGGGGGAGAATACTTGAGGCTGGCGGATATTTCGACACTTGAGGAAAGACCTGTTGCTGGTTCCATTGATAGGGAAAACCAGCAATTCCAGCAGACAATAATGTGGGAGTTCAGAGGGCCCACTAAAGCTGCCAAGAAATATAAAGAATCTGTTTTTGCAAAATTAGCATTGCCCCCCGGCTTCTCCGCCACTTTAGAGGAGACATGGGCATGGACCGAAGAGGAAAAGGGGCAGATAAAATTTGCCATAATCTTTTCTCTTATAATTATCTACATGATTCTTGCTTCTCTTTATGAATCGCTTATCCATCCTTTTTTCATCCTTTTAGCTGTTCCTTTAGCCTTGATCGGAGTTTTTGTGGCATTTGTTATAGCTGACTTTCCGTTTGATTCCTCAGCTTATATAGGCGTTATTCTTCTGGGAGGGATAGTTGTCAACAATTCCATTCTCCTTGTCGACCATATAAATCTTAGACGGAGGCAAGGTCTTCCATTGCTTGAAGCAGTCTTGACGGGCGCGCGAGAGAGAGTAAGACCAATTTTTCTCACAACAGTTACGACTGTCCTGGGAATGTTTCCCATGGTTTTTCTTCAGGCGGAAGAGGGGAAAAGACAGATCTGGTCATCCCTGGCGCTTTCAGCTGTGGGCGGGCTTATTAGCTCGACAATCTTTATCTTGATTGTCATCCCCATTTTTTATTTCTACGGAGATAGGATTCGTACCTGGCTGTATGGAAAAGCAAAAGAGATCGCTAAAGCCTGGAAAAGCTTCTAAAAAATATCTTGATTAATTAGAAAAATTCGTTTCTGGGGGAATTTGATTTATTTCATAAAAATGGCATAAAAATGGGGCCAGGCCCCATTTTTACATATGGTTCTTCTTACGTAGGGGCTTGATTTATCTTGTTAAGATGTTTGATGTATCCTATGTAGGAGCCTGATTTATCAAGCCCACCTTTTTTTAATCGTTGACCAATACTTTGATTTAAACTCCTATTTCTGATATAAAATTTATCATTCAGAGGCAAGAAATGGCAGCTTATTCCATACCTGAGATAAAAAAGAGAATTGGAGATTTCCCGAGGAAAAATTTGATTCATTTGCCCACACCCCTGCAAAAACTAGAAAATCTTTCTCAAGAACTTGGGGGGCCTGAAATCTACATAAAACGAGATGATATGACCGGGCTTGCTTTTGGCGGTAATAAATCCCGCAAACTGGAATTTATCATCCAGGATGTTTTAGACAAGAAGGCGGATGCCATCATCACCTGGGCAAGCTTGCAGTCGAACTGGTGCCTTCAAACTTCGGCTGCAGCTAGAAAATTTGGCATTAAGCCCATCCTTCTTTTGTTTAAAACATATGACCTCCCTGAAGAATATGATGGGAATCTTCTCCTCGATTATATCCTGGACGCAGATGTCATAATAAAGGAAGCCAAAAAAGGAAAATCGGTGAGGATAAATGATATTCTTGATATACTCGAAGCAGTTGAGAAAGAAGTAAAAGAATGGGGATATTCACCTTATGTAGCTCCCATCGGCGGTTCAATGGTTGGCGGCTCGATGGAAAAGCCTCTGGGAGCTATCAGCTATGTTAACGCTTTTGTTGAGCTAATGGAGCAAGCTGGGGAGCTGGATTTTGAAATCAATTATGTTCTTCACGCTTCAGGCTCGGGGGGAACTCAAAGCGGCCTGGTTGTGGGTGCCAAAGCTTTAAAAGGGGATATTAAGGTTTTAGGCATCAGTGTTTCGGACGATAAAGAGTCCTACGGAAAAGAGGTTTTGACTCTAGTCCAGGACACAGTAGAGGCTTTAAAGTTAGAGCTTGCTGTGGAAGAGGAAAATGTCATTATTTTTGATGAATATATAGGACAGGGCTATGGAATTATAAACAAAGACGTATCGGAAGCTCTTCGCTTAGTCTCCATAAGAGAAGGTATTTTTCTCGACCCTGTTTACACGGGCAAAGCCATGGCTGCTCTCATTGACCTTATCAAGAAAGGCTATTTTAAAAAAGAAGATAAGATTGTTTTCTTTCATACCGGAGGTACACCTGCCCTTTTTCCCAACAAACAACACCTGGTCAATTTTCTGAAAAAATAGAAGAGGACATAAGATAACCTTTGTTTTTAGATTTGCTTTTCATCTCATATTTTATAAAAAGGAGGGATTAGCATGCGAAAAAGAAGTCTTTTGATAGTTTTTATTTTTTCTTTGGCCATTTTTTTCTGCCAGTCTGATTATTCATATAGCCAAAAAAAACTTAAGGTCTTTATCTCGGTGGATATGGAAGGAATTGCGGGAATAGTTCATGGTGATCACACTTCGTCATCAGGGAAAGATTACAACAGGGCCCGAGGCTGGATGACAGAGGAGGTGAATGCGGCCATAAGAGGAGCCCTGGAAGCTGGGGCAACAGAAATCGTGGTTAATGACTCCCATGGCTCTATGCGAAATATTATCGCCTCCGAACTCAATCCAGCCGCCTATCTGATAACAGGCTCTCCAAAGCCTTTGGCCATGATGCAGAGCATAGATAAGAGCTTTGATGCTGTTATTCTTATCGGTTACCATGCTCGCGCCGGCACTAAGGATGGGGTGCTCGATCATACGATCTCGGGCGGCTCTATCTACTCCATAAAAGTCAACGGTAGGGAGATGAGTGAAGCTGACCTCAATGCGCTGATAGCTGGCTGGTATGACGTGCCAGTGGTCTTAATAGCAGGAGATTCTACAATCTGTGAGCAGACAAAAAAAAGTCTAGGTGAGGAGCTGGAGGTTGCACCGGTAAAAGAGGCAGTAGGAAGGTATGCGGCAAAAAGCCTCACGCCCCAAAAAGCGCAGGAACTGATTCAGAAAAAAACAAAGATTGCTCTGGAAAAGAGGAATAAAATCAAGCCTTTTAAAATGAAACCTCCTTATCGATTTGACGTGAATTTCCTCCGCAGCTCCATGGCTGACGGGGCAGAGCTTATCCCTCAGGTTGAGAGAACAGGCGGTAGAAACGTAAGCTTTGTAATAGATGATTATATCAAGGGATTTAAGCTGTTAAGAGCTCTTATTTACCTTGCAAGATAAGGATAAAAGCATAATAAAATAAGACACGGCTAAAAGCAGGATAAAAGTAAAGAAACATAATAAAAAAATAAACCTCCAGCGATGAAAATGAAAAGACCTACGTTTAAGGATGTGCTTGAAGCAAGAAGTATCATAAAGAACTACCTTTTCCGCACGCCTCTTTATTCATACCCTCAATTGAACCAGCTTCTGGATGCTGAAGTCTATATCAAGCATGAAAATTACATGCCTACTTGTGCATTTAAAGTCAGGGGAGGAATCAACCTCATCTATCATCTAACGCCTGAACAAAAAGAAGGGGGGGTGGTGACTGCCTCAACAGGTAATCACGCGCTTTCCATAGCTTATGCATCCAATCTTTTTGGTGTTCCGGTGACGATTGTAATGCCAGAAAAATCGAACCCGACAAAGGTAAATGCGGTGAAGAGCCTTGGAGCGAACATTATTTTCTTTGGCCGAATTTTTGATGAATCAAAGGATTATGCAGAAAAACTGGCGGAAAAAAGACGGGCGCGCTTTATCCATCCAGCCAACGAACCTTATTTGATTGCAGGAGTAGGTACTTATGTTTTGGAGATTCTCGAAGAGTGCCCTTCTCTGGATATAATCATCGTCCCTGTAGGAGGGGGGAGCGGTGCTTCTGGATGCTGTATTGTCAAAGAAGAAGTGAATCCAAAGGTTCAGGTTATTGCTGTTCAGGCAGAGAAAGCACCTGCCGCTTATCTTTCCTGGAAGGCGAAGAAGATTGTCAAGGATAAAATGGAAACCGCTGCTGAGGGATTAGCCACTGAAATAGGGTATGAACTTACCCAGGGAATCCTCCAGGATTTTTTGACTGACTTTATTCTTGTTTCAGAAGAAGAGATGGCTGAAGCGATTCTCATCTATATTGAGCTAATAAGAAACTTGGCAGAGGAAGCAAGTTCCTCACCTCTTGCTGCGGCTTTGAAGATAAAAAAGAGGCTGAAAGGCAAGAAAGTTGCCCTTGTTCTCACCGGAAGCAACATTTCTATGGATAGACTAAAACAAATTCTAAAATAAGAATGGTAAAAATGAGGCCAAAAAATGGGGCCAGGCCCCATTTTTTTACCATTTTTTTAAAAAGGGGAAAGGCTACCTTTTTGTCTGCGATAAAACGCGTGGTCTTGGTTCTTCTTGTGTAGAGGCTTGATTTATCAAGCCCACCTTTTTTTGTACGATGAATTACCTGGTTTTGGCTACACCTGTGTATTTTATCTTCTACCAGAGTTTTTAAGGTATTTGAGGAATTCTGCGTCTGTGGAGAGCAATAACCAGGTCTCTTTGTCCAGGCTTGCTACATAGGTCTCCAGGGTCTTCATGAATTGGTAGAATTCAGGGTCTCTGTTGTAGGCATTAGCGTAAATTTTTGTGGCTTCAGCATCAGCTGCTCCCTTTATTTCCTGGGCTTTCCTGTAGGCTTCTGATCTTATCTTCAACAACTCCCGCTCTTTTTCCCCTCGAATTTCAGCGCTTTTCCCATCTCCTTCTGAGCGATATTTAGCAGCAATTCTCTTCCTTTCGGATATCATACGGTCGAACACCTTTCGCTGAACTTCTTCAACATAATTGACTCTCTTTATTCTTACATCTCTGAGCTCCACTCCGATTTCAGGTGCTTTCTGAGAGGAATTCTCCAGAATGATCTGGGCAATTTTTTCTCTACCTGTCTGTATTTGAGGAATAGCAGCAGCAAGATCGAGAATGGCCATTTCTTCTGTAAGTTCGAACTCACGGTTTGTGGAACGAACGATTTCGATCAGGTCAAAATTAGCTACGGCATTTCGTGTTTCTCCATCGATGATATCATCAATCCGAGACTGGGCTCCTCTCTCATCGCGCACTCTCTGGAAGAAAACAAGAGGATTGCTGATTCTCCAGCGAGCATAGGTGTCAACCCA
>JABAOH010000695.1_pt3 | contig 48108 bp, 40 predicted proteins | sample 7062181 | NCBI WGS metagenome assembly JABAOH01 (sample SAMN14538630, study PRJNA623070) | marine sediment metagenome | biome: marine biome [ENVO:00000428]; feature: marine pelagic biome [ENVO:01000023]; material: deep marine sediment [ENVO:00002113]; isolation source: pool of 5 deep marine... | reverse complement strand
AAAAAGTAGCCTGTCCCCTTTTATAAGAGATAAGACACCACCCTTTTTACTTTTTATTCATACCGGAGTGAGTCAATCGGATTGGCCACAGCGGCTTTTATGGATTGATAGCTGACTGTTAGCAAAGCGATAAAAAGAGCTATTATGCCAGCCATGACAAACGTAAAGAGGCTGATGGGAATCCGGAACGGAAAATTAGCGAGCCAGTAGTTCCTCATGACATAATATGTCACCGGCCAGGCGATCAAATTAGCAACAAGAATCCACTTCAGGAAATTCCGGGAGAGCAGGACAAAAATGGAGCTGGCTGTGGCCCCCAGTACTTTTCGAATACCTATCTCTTTTGTGCTCTGTTCTGCTGTATAGGAAGCTAAACCGAAAAGNNAAAACTTCTTTCCTTCTCAAAAGCATTCCAAGTCTTCTCAATGTAGGATAATGTTGCAGAGACGTCATCCGTGTTCATCTTGACGGACAAGTAAGAATCACCTCCAGGCCTAAGAAAGATGGCCAGCGGACCGATGACATGTTTAAGCGACCTGTAATGAAAGTCCTTGACCATTCCCACTATCGGGCGCATAACCTCTTTAGAAAAACCTATTTTCTTTCCGATGGTTTCATCTCCCCATCCCAGTTTTGCCATGGCGGTTTCGTTGATCAAATAGGCGCCTTCCTTATCCGATCCTAAATCACGCGAGAAATCCCGCCCTTTGACAAGGTCAATCTCATAAGTTTTCAGAAAGTCATAATCAGCAAAAATGTAATCGAAGGTGTGGGTTACGCTTTCCGGTTCTCCTTCAAGAAAGATAGTGAGGACAGTATTTGTTCTTCCAGGGATACCGTTTGAATAGGAAGCCTCTATAATGCTTGCATTCTTTTTTAATTCATTCTTAAATGCTTCAAACTGCTCCGGGATGCTCCTGCCTTTTATTCGGACAGCAAGGACCTGTTCCTTTTTGAATCCCAAGTTTTGATTCCTCATGAAGTTCAACTGTTTCAAAACTATAAATGTGCTGATGATGAGGATAATGGAAATCGTGAACTGGGAAATAACAAGGCAGGTTCGAATGATCGATCTCCGGGAACCTGGCCGTAGTTTTTGTCTTATCGTATCGATGGGTTGGAAGGAAGAAAGGTAGAAGGCAGGATAACTTCCAGCCGCTGTGCCTGTGAATACAACCAGCCCAAACAAACCGAAGACCACAACCCAATTGAAAAGAGATGCCAGGGCGATTTCTTTTCCAGTAAGGTTGTTGAAGGCCGGGAGCAGAAGCCAGACTAAATTAACGGCCAAGACCAAAGCAAAGAACGAAAAGCCCACGGATTCCACGATAAACTGAACAATCAGCCGTTTTTTTGGGGCACCCAAGACTTTCCTCAATCCAACTTCCTTACCGCGGTTGGCAGAGCGGGCTGTGGACAGGTTCATGAAATTGATACAAGCAATCAAAAGTATGAATACAGCAATGAGGGAAAAAACATAGACATAGCGAATATCTCCGTTCCCTTCGATTTCCGACTCGAGATGAGACCTTAGGTGGATGTCAGTCAGTTTCTGGAGAAAGTAGTACAATTTTTGCCCATACTTTCGGGCATCTTCGCCCGTGCGCTTTTCCACTATGGCCGACAATTTCTTTTCTGCTGTCCTGGAGTCGGCTTCTTCTTCAAGCAGGACGTATGACCATCCTGCAATGGCTAACCAAGCATCCAGATACTCGGCTCTCTTCCCCTGGATTGTGTTCATGGAAACAAGGTAGTTGAAACGGAAATGGGAGTTGAGAGGAAGGTTTTTGACCACTCCTGTGACTTTAAGATCACCATCAGCGTTAAGATTAACAGTTTTTCCGAGAGGATTTTCATCGCCGAATATTTTTTGTGCCATATCTTGGGTCAGAACGATAGACCCCGGAATTTCGAGGGCTGTAGCCGCGTCACCATCGATAAACTCGTGGCTAAAGATTTCGAAAAAGTGTTTATCAGCGTAGAAGATTCCTCTTTCATCAAATTTCTTATCATCATAGGTTATCAGGCCTGTTCTTGGCCAGAGTCTTGTGTACGCTATGATCTCGGGCACTTCGGCTGTAAAAGCCGGGGCGGCAGGAAAGGGCGAGAGGGCATAATGATCATAAGCGCCCCCGATTTCTTCAGCATACGTAATTCTGTAGATGCGCTCGGACTTTTCATGATACCTGTCATAGCTCAACTCATCATGGACCCATAACAGTATGAAAATGCAGCAGCTAATGCCCACGGCAAGGCCAGCGATATTGATAAAGGAATAACCTTTTTGTTTTTTGATGTTTCTTAATGCAATTTTTAAATAATTTATAAACATCCTAAGCCCTCAATAAAAAAAGTCTCTTAAAGTGTTTTCTCCTTTAATTTTAGTTCCTTGTATTTTCACTATACTGCCGTTGAGGAAAACCTCACCAATCATTCATACCGGAGTGAATCAACCGGATTGGCTACAGCCGCGCGGACAGCCAGGAAGGCCGTTGTGAGCACTGAGATCGAAAAGGACAAAACTCCGGCCAGGAGGAAATATTGAGCTCCCAGGGAAATGCGGTAATAATAATTATCGAGCAGCATCTTCATGGCAAAGTAAGCGAGCGGCCAGCTGATGATATTGGCGATTCCCACCAGCCAGAAGAATTCCTTTATCAATATATTGATTATCTGAGGAATGGTGGCGCCCAGGACTTTGCGAATACCGATTTCTTTTGTCCTACGGTTAACAGTGATGGATGTCAGTCCGAAGATGCCCATGCAGGCAATGATAACAGCCAGGGCTGAGGAATAGCCGACGATAGCCCCCCATCTTTTTTCTTCATCGTACATGGCTTCCATCTCCTCGTCCAGGAAGGAGTAGAGAAAGGGTTTGTTCGGCTGGATATCCTTCCAGGTGCTTTCCAATAGCGAAAGGGTTTCGGAGATGTTCTGGGAGGGCACTCGCACCAGGATGACTCTGATCCTCCAGGTGGGCCGGATGTGATTAAGGGCCGGGAGGATACTGTGGCGGAAATCTTCAGTGATGTAATCCCTGACCACACCGATGATCGTCAGGGGCATATAATACCCCTTGAGCGGCTTGCCGATGGGATCTTCTATCTCCAGCTCTTTAACCAGTTTTTCGTTGACGACCACTCCGTCAGCATCGGTGGCGAATTCAGGAGAGAAGGCGCGTCCCTGAACCACTTTTATACCCATGGTTTTGAAAAAATCATAATCCACGCGGTTCTGATAGACGTTAATTTCACGGCCGTCTTTTTTAATAGGATAGGTGGCAACCATGCCGATGGAAGCGGTTGTTCCTGAGATAGAAACGATATTCGGCTGCTGACCCAAGCGCTCTCTGAAGAGCTTCAAGATCGCATTGCTGGCCTCGGCGTTTGGCTCCTGTGCTTTGACTACCACGACTCCTTCTTTGTTGAAGCCGGGATCTGCGGTGAGCATGAAATGGATCTGGCGGCCCATGATGATCGTAGCGATGATGAGGAAAACAGAGAGGGCAAATTGAACGACGACCAGGGCTCTGGTCAAGGGTTTTTTCCCACCGATTCTCAGCTTCCCCCTGAAGATTTCCACTGGCCGGAACCTGGACATTACCAGGGCAGGATAACTTCCTGAAGCGATGCCCACGATGACAAAAAGGACCAAAAGGAGCAGGATAGGTGCGGGCTGAAATAAGTCTTTAAGGCTCAGAATCCTGCCGGAAAGACGGTTGAAAGTCGGCAACACAAGCTCTGCCAGGAGGAAGCCTGCGATCATGGAGATGCCTGTTATTATAAGGAATTCTCCCCAGAACTGGCGTATAAGCTGGCGTCGCTCTGCGCCCAGGACTTTACGCATGCCGACCTCTAGTGATCGGGCTGAAGCCCTCCCAATGGAGAGGTTCATGAAATTTATGCAGGCAATGAAGAGCACGATAAAGGCGATACCGCTGAGGATGAATATGGCGCTTAGATTGAGAGAGCCTTTGACGTATGGATCCAGGTGCACATGCGCAATGGGCTGGAGTCCGAATGAGATCGGGGAGCCCTCCCCTTTCCAGTCTATGCGACTACCGTATTTCTCTATGAAGGCGGTATAATGCATGTCAGTAAACCCAGGAAATCTCTGCATCAAGCTCTTCAAGGATTTTTCGCTCTGAACCAGGACATATGTCTGCCATGCGAAGCCGCCCCAGTTATTCTGCCACCTGACGTTCATGTTTAGCCTGTTCGCGCTTTCTATATCGATCAGGATATCGAAGGCGATAGAGGAGTTTGAAGGAGGCTGCTCAACAATTCCCCTAACCACAAAATCAGCCTGTTCCTGTCCGCTGATTAGGGTCAGGGTTTTGCCGATGGGGTTAGCATCGCCGAAATATTTACGGGCGTGATTTTCTGTTAGGACCATAGAATTGTTCTGGGAAAAAAGAGAAGAAGGATTTCCTATGAGCAGAGGAAAGGAAAATGCGTGGAAGAAAGACTTGTCTACTTGTGTGATTTTTTCATTGAAGAGCCTTCCTTCGGTTCTGATGGTTACATAATCGTTAGACACGCGGATGGAGTGTACTACTTCCGGAAAATACTTCTCCATCGCAGGTCCCATGGGCATAGTAACCCCTCTGAACGTCCTTTCAATACCTCCGTCTTCCGTATGAAAAATAACATAAACACGGTACAGGTTTTCTTTGTTTTCGTGAAAGCGGTCGTAAGACAGTTCGTTCTTCACAAAAAGGAAGATCAGAATGGCGCCAGCAAGGCCGACAGCCAAACCTAGAATGTTGATTGCAGAATAGATTTTTTGTTTGCTTAGGTTTCGGAAGGCTATCTTCATGTAGTTTTTAAACATGGCTCTAATCTCCAGGTCTAAATCATTAGCAAGAAATGTACCACTATCGCCAAACAGGCTACGAGCTGTAAATTCTCAAGAAATGAACATAAAAAGTGTTCGTTTCCGTGACATGCGGTGTTCTTTGATGAACATTAAAAAGGCTTTAACCAGACGTACGGATTTATCAGGCGTTTCCTTTTTTCTATTTTTGGTTGTATAAATAGACTTCCCACCCTTAATAATTGAAATATTGCCGGCTGCGAGGAATATGGATAAAGTCTGCTCTAAAATCTCAAAGTAAAGACTGTTTCAACATTAGGCTCGGAATGGACCCCGATAAATCCATTATGCAGGCGCATTATCTGGCGGGATAGACTTAGTCCAATGCCTGAACCCCCCTCCTTTGTAGAGTAGAAGGGGATAAATATCTTCTCTAAGTTTTCCTCCAGGATTCCAGGGCCGTTGTCTTTAACCTGGAGGAGTATCTTTCCCCTTCCGTCCAAGCTTGCGTCTAAATCAATCCTTGCCTTCTTCTGTTTCTTAACAGCATGGAGAGCGTTCAAAAGAAGATTTATCAAGACCTGTTCGATTAGTTCGGGATCTGCTGCCAGTTCTAGGCTTTGTGGCTCTATGTTCACTTTAAATTTAATTGATTTGTCTTTGATGTGTGTCTGAATCAGTTTTTCAACTCGGCCAAAGAGCTCTTTGATGGCGAAGATTTGGAAATTAGGCTTTTGGACCAGTGTCAGGTTTCTGTAGGCATCGACAAAATGGAGCAAACCCTGACTCCGCTTCTGGATAGTCTGGGATGCATGACGGATGTCAGTTAAAGATTCAGGATTTATATTTTCTCCTGTTGAACGGATGTTATAGCTTTCTTTTATCAATTCATTAATAGTTGACGCGAGTGAAGCTATGGGAGTAATAGAATTCATGATCTCATGGGTGAGGACTCGGATGAGCTTCTGCCAGGCGTCTATTTCTCTTTCCTCCAGTTCGCTGTGTATATTTTGTACAGAAACCAAAGAAAATTTTTGTCCTCCAAGCTTATATTCGGTAGCATAAAGAGCCAGGTGCAGCAGTTCGTTATTATCCTCGACTTTGACCAGAGCTTTTTCTTTCGACTTGAGCTTTAAAAGCGTGCTGACTAATGGCTTGCTCCAGGATTCAAGAGATTTTATGTTTTTGAGGTGAGGGACTTTTAATAAACGTTTTGCGGCTGTGTTGATGAGCTCCACCTCGCCGTTTGGCTGAAAAGCAATAAGGCCGATACCTATATGCTGAACGACTGTCTGTAAATATCGATAATGCTCTTCTTTCTCAGTCCTTGTTTTTCGGAAGGCATTCATGACCTCATTGAAGGCACTTTTTAGAGCCTCGAAAGATGAACCCAGCCCCTCATCTTTAAATGTCTGGGAGAAATCGCTGTACTTGATGGACTGGAGAAAACGGGTTAAGTCTCTATTTGTTTTCTCAACATAGCGAATAAGCCCATAAATTTGATAGATGATAAAGATTCCGAGAATAAAGAGAGCTGCATACAAGGTTGTTCGAAAGAGGAAGTAGAAAAAGCCACAGAGGGTTACCCCCAGCAGCAATATGCGAATGATGCAGTTAGCTCGAAACCGCTTATAAACCATATTTATCCATTCTTCTGTACAAAGAAGCTCTTGAAAGCCCCAGCTCTTTTGCAGCTTGAGTTATATTGCCTCCATGTTTGCTTATAGCTTTGTGAATGGCTAATTTTTCAATGTCTTCTAGATTATAATCTTTAAAAGCCAGGTCTTCCCCTTTTGTTTCCTGGGCAGGGAAGAAAAAATCTGAAGGCTGTAACAGCTGGGATTCGCTCATTATTATTGCCCGCTCGATGGCATGTTGAAGCTCTCTGACGTTGCCAGGCCAATGATACTTTTCCAGTCTCTTCAGGGTTGTGGAGCTCATCTTTTTTAACGGCTTATGATATTTTTTGCAATAAATCTTTAGAAAGTGGTCAACAAGCGAGGGAATATCTTCGGTCCGCTCATGTAGCGGAGGTAAGCGGATTTCCACGGTGTTAATGCGGTAGAGAAGATCTTGACGGAACTTATTCTGGGCTACCATGTCATGCACAGACATATTGGTTGCGCAGATAAGACGGACATCGATCTCAGTTGGCTTGTTGGAGCCAAGCCGAATGACCTTTCGGCTTTCCAAGACTGTCAGCAGTTTTGCCTGAAGGGTTAAGGGAAGGTTACAGATTTCATCGAGAAAGAGTGTTCCCCCTGAGGCGACCTCAAAGCGGCCAGCCCTGTCTTCTCTTGCGTCTGTGAAGGCTCCCTTAACATGACCGAAGAGTTCGCTCTCAAAAAGAGTCTCGCTCAGCGCTCCCATATCTACGCTGATAAAGACTTCATCAGACCGGGATGATTGGCGGTGGAGCTCCCGGGCAACCAATTCCTTTCCGGTGCCATTCTCTCCTAGGATTAAAACATTGGCATCGGTTTTGGCGACTTTTTGGATAGCATTAAAAACAGACTGCATGGCCCGGCTTCTTCCTATGAAATCATGAAAAGGCTGATCAAGGTCAGCGCTCAGCTGCTTCTGTCTGGAGCGAAGGTTCTTTGCTTCTATCCGAGATTGTCTCAGATTCATGGCAGTCGAAAGAGTTGCTATAAGCCTTTCGTTCTGCCATGGCTTGAGGATGAAATCTGTAGCGCCCTCTTTAATGGCTCGAACTGCCATTGCCACGTCTCCAAAGGCAGTGATCAACACAACGACTGAAGAAGGATCAAATTCAAGAATTTTATCGAGCCAGTAGAAACCCTCCTGGCCGCTGGTGGCACCTTTGGCAAAGTTCATATCCAAAAAAATGACATCATAAGTTTCGCTTTTAAGAAGAGAGGGAAGGACGTCGGGCGTCTTTTCTGTATGGACTTGAGCAACATGCTGTTTGAGGGCTAAACGTGCTGCCTGAAGGATATCTTCGTCGTCATCGATGATGAGAATTCTTCCAGTCTTTTTGTTCATAAGCTCATTTCTCCGTCTGTCTGTAAATTCTTGAGCCAGCTTCGAAATATGAAGTTAATATCTGGCCATTTGATAGATGAGCTAGCAGATTCACCATAGTCGATTATATCAAAAAGCATCTGTTGAAATCATTTATGGTTTCAGCACATCTTAACGAAAACCACTGCAAAATACATGCCTATCGTGCAATTTCTTGCTTCCGTCTGGGTTACTTTAGCCCTTAAATATTATTATACAATAACTGTTCGATATCGTACACTCCTTGTCTTAATAGCGAACACTTTTTTAAAAAATTTATCTAACCATTCCGCTGATTTCTCCGTAAATGTCAATAGTGGCACATTTATTGCACAAATGATGGTCTGGCAGGAAAAAATCTTGATGACCATTCAAAATTCTGAAAGTTGCTGGAAAGAGGAAAGATGAGAAAATCATTATGCAAGGAGCCCGAAAATGGGGATGGACCGTAAAATTGAAAAAAAGAAGTGGCCACCCAAAAAGATTGCAGGTTTTGCAGCCGTTGGACTATTTGTCATTCTTGTGCTTTATGTTTTCCTTTTCAGGCTGAGTAAATCCACTCTAAATGTAAAAACGGAGAGGATAACAATTTCGAGTGTCACAAGAGGCCCCTTTCAGGAATTTATTCCTATCATGGGAAACGTTCTTCCTATAAATACATTTTATTTAAATGCTGTGGAGGGAGGAAGAGTAGAGGAGATTTATTTAGAGGCAGGGACTTTTGTCAAAGAGGGAGATGGAATCCTGAGATTAGCAAACACAAACCTCCTTCTCGACATCATGTGGAGAGAAGCTGAATTATTCCAGCAGAGCAACAACCTGCGCAACACCCGCCTCTCCATGGAACAATACAGACTAAGGCTGAACCAGGACCTTGCTGAGATCGAAAATCAGCTTCAGCAGCAAAAACGAACTTATGAGCGGTATAAAGAGTTGGTAAAAGATAATTTGATCTCCAAACATGAGTATGAGCTGGCCAAGGATCAGTACGATTACTTGATCAAGAGAAAAGAATTAACCATAGAAAGCCAGAAGAATGATTTAGAATTCAGGCAGGCCCAGATTGATGCCCTTGAAGCCTCGCTGAAACGGATGCAAGACAATCTCGCTATAGTCAAGCAGAAACAGGAAAACTTGACGATAAGGGCTCCTGTTTCAGGTCATCTGACTGCACTGGAAGCAGAAATCGGTCAATCCAAATCACCTGGTCAGCCTTTGGGACAGATTGATGTCCTGGAGGGATTTAGAGTGAGAGCTGATATCGACGAGCACTACATCGCCCGGGTAGAGACAGGGAGGAAAGGGGAATTTGATTTTGCCGGTAATTCCTACGGGCTTATAGTCAGGAAAATTTACCCTGAAGTGAAAGATAGGCGTTTTGAAGTTGACATGGAATTTATTGGCGAGGGACCTGAGGAAATTACGCGAGGACAAACTCTCCATATCCGATTAGAATTGGGCGATATTTCCGAAGCCATCCTCCTTCCAAGAGGAGGATTTTACCAGACTACCGGGGGAAACTGGGCTTATGTTGTGGATGAGTCTGAAAATGTCGCCACGAAAAGAAGAATTAGACTCGGAAGGCAAAACCCACAGGTGTTTGAAGTGCTCGAAGGGCTGGGGCCCGGCGACCGTGTCATTACTTCATCTTATGAAAGCTTCGGAAACATGGATAGATTGGTTTTAAAGTAAACTAAAATTTCGATTCTGCGTCTTATTAAGATAAGGATAAAAGGTCAAAGACCTAAAAGCCGAATGCTGAAAACTTAATTAAGGAGGAGAAGAATGATAAAAACGAAGAACCTCAAGAAAATTTATACTACAGAAGAGGTGGAAACAACTGCGTTAAATAACGTGAATCTGAACGTCCAAGAAGGAGAATACGTGGCCATCATGGGGCCATCTGGTTGTGGGAAATCTACTCTTCTCAATGTTCTAGGAATGATAGATAATCCCACAAGCGGTGAATATCATTTTCTGGAACAAGAAGTATCCAGGTATTCTGAACGCCAGCGGGCAAACCTCAGAAAAGCAAACATAGGATTTGTGTTCCAGAGCTTCAATCTTATCGATGAGTTGACTGTCTTCGAGAACGTAGAACTTCCGCTGCTTTATCTTGGTTATTCTTCTTCAGAGCGGAAGAAAAGAGTCAATGAAGTTCTTGAGCAGATGGAAATCATGGCCCGGAAGAATCACTTTCCCCAGCAATTATCTGGAGGTCAGCAGCAGCGGGTGGCAGTGGCAAGGGCTATTGTTGCCAGACCCAAGCTAATACTGGCAGATGAGCCGACAGGAAACCTGGATTCCGCCCACGGCGAGGAAGTGATGAGAATCATAGGAGAGCTCCATGAAGCGGGCACCACTATTGTCATGGTCACCCATTCTCCTGCATATGCCGAATACAGCCACCGCACTATTCATCTCTTTGACGGCCATATTGTTTCCGAGAATATCCAGAAAGAATTCAAGATCTAACAATGAACCCTCACAAACTCCTAATAGCCGCCCGGGCTTAGGTATTTTTGGGGAAGAAAATAAGTTAGCGAAACTGGTTGTGGATATTTTAGAGGTGCAATGCTTAAGAACTACTTAAAAATCGCTTTAAGAAACATTGGAAGACACAAAGGATACTCCTTTATTAACATCGCTGGCCTGGCTATTGGGATGGCAGTGTGTATCCTGATCCTTATGTTTGTTCGTAATGAATTGAGTTATGACACACACCACGAACACAAGGACAGGATATTCCGGATCGAGCGCCGATGGTTTGCTGCCGACGGATCGGTGCGGGGTGCGTTATGTTCAGTGGCTCCCTCGTTTATCCCTCTTCTCGAGGAAGAATTCCCTGAGATGGAACATGTTGTACGTATGTATGGGAGCGGCGACACCCTGATAACTTTCGGGGAAAACAATTTTGTTGAGGAGCGGCTTTATTTCGCTGAACGTGACATCTTCGAAGTTTTCACAATTCCGATGATCGAGGGAAATCCGCAAACAGCCCTGAATAATCCGAACTGCCTTGTTCTATCCGAATCCATGGCCCGGAAGTATTTCGGGGATGAAGCCCCCATGGGCAAAGTCATGAAAGTTGGCAGCAGTAGAGAGGACTACCAGGTCACGGGAGTTATGAAAGATGTTCCTCAAAGCTCCCATCTCCACTTTGACTTTCTCGCCTCATTTATCACATTCAAAGGGCGCTTTCCTTATTATAAGGACGGAAGTGATTATTTTTTTGGTTCGTCGAATTTTAGCGATAATGTTACCTACACTTATATGCGTTTGGCGGCGGGTGCAGATTCCAGGGCAGTAGCGGCGCGCTTCCCGGGATTTATTGACCGCCACCTGCCAACTTATGAGAGCGAATCTGGCGATATCATTCATGCCAGCCAATGGAACAACCTTGTTCTCCGGAAAGTCACCGATATTCACCTCTATTCGCATACACATAATGAGCTGGAGCCCAACAGCGATATTCGGTATGTAAAGCTTTTTACGCTGGTTGCGCTATTTATCCTGATTATTGCCTGCATAAATTTCATGAACCTTTCCACGGCCCGGGCCGTCAAGCGGGCAAGGGAAGTGGGATTGCGCAAAGTCGTGGGTGCCAACCGCAGGCTATTGACAGCACAGTTTATAGGAGAATCTCTGCTTATTGCCCTGATGGCAATGGCCCTGGCCTTAGCACTGGTATCAATATTACTGCCTTATTTCAGTGCTTTTTCTGGTCATGAATTGAGATTCGGCTTATTAATGAATTCGGTCGGAATCATAATTTTAGTGTCTGTGTTCCTTATTACCGGATTGGGGGCTGGTCTTTATCCGGCAGTTTATCTCTCCGCTTACAAACCAGCGACCATCCTACGGGGAGAATTGACTCGCGGTTCCCGGGGAGCAATAATGCGCAAAGTCATGGTTGTCTTCCAGTTTGCAATCTCAGCAGCGCTTATTATAAGTGTCGGCGTTGTCTTTAAACAGATGCGTTTTCTGAAAAATGCTAATCTTGGTTTCCAGCGGGAAAACATCGTCCTCATTCCATCGGATCGTGTTGTCCTGCAAAACTGGCAGGAAATAAAAAGTGAATTATTGAAAAATCCGCGCATTCTAGCCGCAACGTTATCGAAAAGGGCACCATCAGGCCGCTTACTGGATGCTCCGGGCTTCCGCGCAGAAATCAACGGAGAGATGGAAGACGGTTCCTTTTCTATGCCTCATAACCGGGTTGAACATGACTTCTTTAAAACTTACGGTATGAAAATAATAGCGGGTCGTGATTTTTCCATTGACTTTCCTACTGATGAAAACGAAGCATTTATCCTCAATGAAACTGCTGTCAGGCGTTTGGGATTGGAAAGTCCCGAGGATGCTGTGGGCTTGCCCATGGAAACCAGGGCTCCAAACCTCAGGGGACGTGTAATAGGTGTGGTAGCAGATTTCAATTACGAATCCATGCATCATAAAATCGTTCCGATGCTCACCTATATCCGGCTTGAGCAGACGAACACTGTCTCGCTGCGAATAGCTGCCGGAAATATCAAGGAAACAATAGCTTATGTTCAGGGAATATGGGAGCGTTTCCATCCAGGTTATCCCGTTAGCTACTCTTTCCTTGATGATCGTCTCAATGCGCTTTACCGCAATGAAGCACGGATGATGGAGATGTGCGGCTATTTCAGTATACTGGCGATTTTTATCGCTTGTTTGGGATTGTTCGGCCTAGCGTCCTACACCACAGAGCAGCGCACTAGGGAAATAGGCGTCAGGAAAGTGATGGGGGCGACGGTTTCAAAAATTATCATTCTCCTTTCCAGGGAATTTGCCAAATGGGTGCTTATAGCAAATATTATCGCCTGGCCTGTTGCCTATTTCGCCATGAATAAGTGGTTAGATAATTTTGCCTACCGGATTAATATAGGCTGGATAGCATTTCTTTTGACGGCAGTGCTGACATCTATGATTGCGCTTTTAACGGTAAGTTATCAGTCAATAAAGGCTGCTGTTGCCAATCCCGCGGATTCGTTGAGGTATGAATAAGAAAAGATTCCTTTATAACAGACAATTTACCGAGGTGCAGAAATGTTTAAAAACTACCTAAAAATTGCTTTGAGAAAGGTCAGGAGGCACAAAGGCTTTTTCTTCATTAATATTTCCGGTTTGGCTATCGGTATGGCCTGTTGCTTCCTTGTATTTATATGGGTTCAGGATGAGATGAGCTTCGACAGATTCAACTCGAATGCTAAAGAAATCTACAGAGTATTACTCAATCCTCAGGGCACAGATATATTCAATTCTTATGGCCCAGGTCCTCTGGGCCCTGCGTTGAAAGCTGACTATCCGGAAATCGTCAACTTCACAAGAAAATTCGGACATGCCACTGGTCCATTGAAGTATAGAAATCAAGTTTTCAATGGAAAGGTTTGCGGAGTGGATCCAACGTTCTTTGAGATATTCACTTTTCCTTTCATCAAGGGTGATTCGAAGAATTGCCTGTCTGAGCCACGTTCTATCGTATTAACGGAAAAAATGGCAGCCATTCTCTTTCATGAGGAAGATCCCCTCGGAAAAACAGTGGGATTCGAATGGTGGGGAACATGGCATGATCTCAAAGTCACGGGCGTTATCGAAGATGTCCCTTCCAATAGTCATATACAGTTCGACTATCTACTGCCTTTCGAATTTGTGACCTGGTCTGGAATGACCATTGAAGACTGGGACATAGGCGCTTATCAAACTTATGTGCTTCTTCCAAAAAACGCAGACTCCAGCGCGGTCCAAGAAAAAATCGCCGGGACTGTAAAGAGATATTTTCCCGAATCTCAGAACACCTTGTATTTAGAACCTTTAATCCGGATTCATCTTTATAATTTCACAGGCGGCGGACCAATCACTTATGTTTACATCTTTTCCATCATCGGAATACTCATTTTATGCATAGCCTGCATTAATTTCATGAACCTATCCACGGCACGCTCGATGGAAAGCGCCAGAGAAGTGGGGATGAGGAAAGTCATCGGATCAACTCGTTTTCAACTTGTAAAACAATTTATTGGAGAATCCGTCCTCCTCTCTTTTATTTCGTTTATTTTGGCTTTGATACTGGTCCAATCGTTCCTTCCCTCTGTAAATAACATCGTGGGCAAGCAGCTGACGCTGTCCTACCCCGGCAGTCCATTATTTATCTTCTTAGGAATTGCTATCTTCACGGGAATCATCTCAGGCAGCTATCCGGCTTGGTTCCTTTCCAGTTTTCGACCCGTAGCTGTTTTAAAAGGACACATGAGATCGGGTTCTCAAAATATCCGCTTGAGAAAACTCCTCGTTATCGGACAATTTGTCGTTTCAATCGCACTTATCATCGGGACAATAATTATTTATCAGCAACTTATGTACGTAAGAAATACAGATATGGGTATAAACAAAGAGCATGTCATCAATATGGAACTCAGAGGGAGTTTGCGCAATCAGTATTATATTATTAAAAAGGAGCTCCTGAGGAATTCGGACATCCTGGCTGTATCCGCCACCAACGGTTCATTTTTAAGAAGGTTCGGAACAGACAAAATTGGCTGGGAGGGCAAGCCAGAGAATAAAAGGATTTTCATGTCCATTCATTCTGTGGATTTTGACTACCAAAAAATCTTCGATATCGAAATGGCTCAGGGCAGATATTTTTCTCCGGAATATCCAACTGACATCTCTGATGGAATCATAGTTAATGAGACAGCTGCGAAAATCATGGGAATGGAATTTCCGATCGGCCAACGAATTTCCTGCTGGATCCCTTATGATCCCCAAAGATCTGGGACGATAATAGGTGTTGCCAAGGATTTCCATTTTCGTTCCCTCCATGAAAAAATTAGTCCTCTGGTCTTGGTCATAGCTCCAGGCTGGTTTACGGATGTTTATATAAGGATAAAGCCTGAAAACGTCCCTGAGACTATGGTTTTTTTAGGAAAAACCTTAACAGAACTCGCTCCAGATTTTCCCTTTGAATACAGTTTTTTGGATGAAGATATCGACAGTCTCTATAAGACTGAACGGCGAATCGGGAATCTTGTGAGATACGGAACCTTCCTGGCCATTTTCATCGCCTGCCTTGGGCTTTTTGGCTTGGCATCCTTCACTGCTGAGAAAAGGACAAAAGAAATCGGCATCCGCAAAGTCCTCGGGGCGTCTGTCTCAGGGATTACACTTTTGCTGACCAAAGATTTCACGAAATGGGTAATATTGGCTAATCTCATCGCTTGGCCGATCGCTTATTATGTCATGAGCAGATGGCTCCAGAATTTTGCTTATCACGTCAAAATCGGAATAGGAACTTTTTTACTCTCGGCTGCCGTGGCACTGGTAACTGCCCTAATCACAATCAGCTTCCAGGCCGTCAAGACCGCTGCCTCCAATCCAGTAGAGTCATTGAGGTATGAATAAATACTAATTTCATGATTGAACTGTTCTGTCTATGTAAAAAAACTGGGACTGTTTATATTTTTTGCAGGCGTTTGATTCATCAAAGCAACTATTTTTTATAGGCGCTTAATTTGTGCAGGGGCTTGATTTATGTAGGGGCTTGATTCATCAAGCCCACAATACGTTTGGAATAGATTTATCAAGGAATAAGAAGGAAAAAACGGCCAGTCTCGTTTTTTTCTTCAATATGTTCAAGATGCTTGTCATGTGAGAAGCAAATTTTACAGGCAAAGCAACTAAAGGATTAATAACTTCGTATATTATATCTAAAAGGTAAGTGTAGCCAAATAAATATGACAAGAGAGGAAGCTATGAGCTTAAAAGAAATATTGGAGAAGATAGTAGAAGAGGGTGCTCGGATTTTGTTAACTGATAGTGATAAAGATTGGGAAGCCAGCGTCCTCCTAGAAAGTCTATCAGAGCCGATGTTAAAGAGACGCGCCCACTTCCAGCCAGGATTATATATTGCGGAGATCAATGATTCTGGTTACCTCGGTCAAGTGCTTTACAGGGTGAAGCAAAAGGCATAAAGAGGCGCTTTATGCTGTTGGTGCTAGCAGATCAGGGAACGTTTATGTTCGAAACAGAGAACACTCCTGTTCACTTCTGAACACCGTTTGTAACACCAGCGAACGTTTTTTATTATGAATATCTTTCCCTACCTCTGTCGTTCTTCTGTATTCAATAATGGCATATTTTTTGCTCTAGTTTATCTGTGTGAGGCTTTATGAACAGTGATTTATTCTGCGATTTCGATAAAGATTCTTATGCGTTCGATCATTGTTCATAATCCGAGGAGCAATGTTTAAGAATTACATAAAGATCGCTTTAAGAAACATCAAAAAATACAAGAATTATTCCTTTATCAACATTGCCAGTCTTGCCATCGGCCTTTCCTGTTTTATATTGATAGTTCTCTATATCAGATATGAATTTAGCTACGATGAGTACCATAATGATGCCCAATATATTTATCGGGCTGTGAGAGAACGTCAAGGGAGACCCGTCTGGTTTAATTCATCCGAGCATCCCCTAGCTGCATCATTAAAAGAAGATTTTCCTGAAGTTGTCAAGGCGACAAGAGTGAAAAAAAATGATGAAGTTGGAGTCGTTGAGTATAATTCAAAACGTTTTAATGAGGAAGGCATATACTTCGTTGATCAGGATTTTTTAGAAATCTTCACATTTCCGCTTGTTTCAGGGGATATACACACCGCCTTAAAAGAACCCTTTTCCGTTCTTCTCACTCAGGAAATGGCTGAGAAATATTTCGGTAACGAGGAGCCTGTGGGTAAAACCCTTCGGATCAAAGAGTGGTACGCGGAAAAAAAATATGACTACAAAATAAAGGGAGTCCTAAAAAATATTCCCGAAAATTCCCATTTCACGTTTGATTTTTTAGTATCTTACAATACGTTGTATACCTTGAAGAGAGGGGGAAGAGATTCGGTTGAAACGTGGGGGTATTATGAACCCAAAACATACATCATGTTGGAATCCCATGTAGACCCGATAAATCTGGAAGGAAAATTTCCCGCATTCTTAAGAAAATACAAGGGCGAAGAGTCGGCATCAGAAAGACTGCACCTCCAGCCTCTGACAGATATTCATCTGGGTGGAAACCTGAGGTATGAACTGGAAACTAACAGTGACATGAAATATATCTATTTGTTTTCAGCAATTGCCTTTTTTATTATGCTGATCGCCTGCCTAAATTACATAAACCTTTCTGTTGCCCGGTCAGCAAAACGGGCTATTGAAGTCGGGATGAGAAAAGTGGTAGGGGCCAATAAGGTTCAACTGGCCAGGCAATTTCTGGGTGAATCCATGGTCTTTTCTACCCTTGCTCTTATGATTGCGTTTTTATTGGTCGAGCTTGTATTGTCGGCTTTTGGTTATTTAATAGAAAGAAATCTGACGTTAAGTTTATTTCAGGACCTGGATATGCTATTGGTTTTTCTAGGTATGGCAGTCTTTATTGGATTGCTTTCCGGAAGCTATCCGGCTTTTTTTATTTCCTCATTTAATCCCATCCAGATTATAAAAGGGACTTTGAGAATCGGTTCCAAAAGCTCGTCTGTTTTCAGACATTCTCTGGTCGTGGTCCAGTTTGTCGTATCGATTATCCTGATTGTATGCACATTTGTGATCCATAACCAGCTCAGTTACATAAGAAATAGAAATCTTGGATTTGATAAGGAGCAAATCGTCACAGTCTATACCATGGATATAAATCTGAAAAGAAACATAGAACCGTTGAAGAAGGAGTTGTTGAAAAATCCCGAAATATTGGGGGTCTCTGCTTCATTAGACTTGCCCATAACAATACGCAGGACTTCTGCTGTTGAATGGGACGAACAGGGGGAGAGACAGAAATCAGGATTTAATTTTACCTTCGTTGATTATGATTTTTTTGATGTCTATGATATTGAGGTCGTAAAAGGGAGAAACTTTTCAGCGGATTTCTCAATGGATAATGAACAGGCAATTGTAATAAACGAAACAGCAGCGAGAAACATGGGTTGGGCGAATCCTGTTGGAAAACGAGCTTACAGCCTGGGAAGGGAATGGATTATAATAGGTATGGTAAAGGATTTTCATTTTCACTCGCTTCACCGGAAAATAGACCCCTTGATTTTCCTGTTTCACAAAGGCAGGGGAGTCGATTACTTTTCTATCAAAGTCAGTCCCTCCAATATTCTAGGTACTATAGGTTTCATCGAAGAAAAATGGAGAAGATTTTCTCCCGAATTTCCTTTTCAATATGCATTTCTGGATGAAAGGATTGACAAGATTTATAAAGCCGAGCAGAAATTAGGACAGAGTTTCAATATTTTCACTTTTATCGCCCTCTCCATCGCTTGTCTGGGTTTAATCGGCTTGGCGGCTTTTATCTCAGAGCAGAAGAGAAAGGAGATTAGTATACGGAAAATCTTTGGCGCTAATTTCCATAGTATCATTGTCCTTCTGGCAAGAGAGTATGTGAAATGCATCGCTGTGGCATCAGTGATCGCCTGGCCGATTGGCTATTTTGTAATGGACAGATGGCTTCAGAACTTTGCCTATAGAACAAGCGTAGGAATCGAAATCTTTATCCTGTCAGGTTTAGTGGCTTTCGTCTTCACACTAATAACCGTCAGCTACCAAGCCTTAAAAGCCGCACTGGCTAATCCGGTGGAATCGCTTAGGTATGAATAAAAAAATGAGGGATAATTAAGATGAAAACACTTATTTTCATCATGGTTTTATTGATTTTGCTGATATTAATTTTCCTTTAAAGGCTTATTTTCCGTTGAGAAAAAGGCTTAAGTTTCGAATCCGGTTGATTCATTGAGGTATGAATAGATAAACCTTAAAAGACAAGAAAAGCAAAGATGCTGGATAAATAAGAAAATAAAAGGAGGAAAAAATGAGAGAAGTCGTTATTTATGTTCCTACCCTGGAGGCAGAACAAAACATCGACATCGATGTGAAAATTAACGGAAAAAAGCGAACAATGCATTACAGAGTTGAAATCGTGGACTGGGAGGACTACGGCGGAGAATCCGAAGATAAGGTTAACGTGATAAGGCGGGTGATAAAAGAACATGACCGGGATTGGGAGTTGATTCAAATCGGTATTCCTACAAAAGACAATATCCCCATCATGTTTCGGAAAAGGGGAGAAAGCACATACGGCAGACTATAGAAGAGGGTAGCCATGTTTAAAAGTTACCTGAAGGTCGCTTTACGTAACATCAAAAAGCACAAAGGACTTTCGTTTATCAATATCACCGGACTGGCCGTTGGTATAGCCTGCTTTATTTCAAACATGAGCTTAGCGGAGAAAGAGCTCGGCTTTAAACTTATTTCAACGAGATTTTGAATGATGGCTGTTTAAGGAGGAAAGAAATGATAAAACTGAAGGACATCACAAAATATTACTCAACAGGTTTTGTGAAAACATTTGCTTTGCGGGATATTAACCTCGATATCGAGGAAAGGGAATTTGTGACCATCATGGGACCCTCTGGTGCCGGAAAGTCAACCTTGCTTTACATCCTCGGTATGTTAGACACGCCTTCAAGCGGTGAATATTACTTCTTTGATAAAAAAGTCCATAGACTGAGTGAAAAACAACTCACAGAGCTCCATAAAAACTACATTGGATTTGTCTTTCAGAGTTATCACCTCATAGATGACTTAACAGTCTATGAAAATCTTGAAACCCCGCTTCTGTACAAAAAAGTGAAAGGCTCGGAGAGGAAAGGCAAAGTTTGCGACATGCTCGACAGATTTCATATAGTGGCCAAGAAAGACCTGTTTCCCAATCAATTATCCGGTGGCCAGCAGCAGAAAGTGGCAGTTGCAAGAGCGGTTATCACCGAACCAAAACTCATTCTTGCCGATGAGCCCACTGGCAATTTAAACACCAAAGAAGGCGAAGAGATTATGGAGTTGTTCAAAGAATTGAACGAGGATGGAACCACAATTCTTCAAGTCACACATTCTGAAAAAAACGCATCATACAGCAGAAGAATTATTAATCTTTTGGATGGCTGGATTGTAGATAACGAGTAAAAGGCACTATCTGTCCGTTCGTTCATACAAAAAATCCTAAAAATGAAACCTCTAACGGAGGCTTAAAATGTTAAAAACAAAAAAAATTATTTGTTTTTTTTCGATTTTTTTCTTTACTGCGGGAGCTTGGGCTCAGAAAAAGGAAAAGGCTCTATCTCTTGAGGACTGCATCCTGAAAGCGATGAAGAACAACCTCAATGTTGCAGTGGAAGTCTTGAATCCGGAACTGGCAGATATTTCTGTTTCGCGGGCTAAGGAAGACTTTCTGCCCAGCCTTTCCTTTGGCTACAGTCTCCAAAATACAAATTCTCCCTCTATTTCCTATATCGAAGGCGAAGAAAAGATCTCAACCGAGTTCAAAGATTATTCAGCCTCTATTTTTCAGCGCATCCCAACAGGAGGAGAATTTTCGATATCCCTCTATTCCTACAAAAACGATTCCAACCAGAAATTCCTGTCAGTCAATCCTCGTTACTCAAGCACACTCCGATTTAATTTTACCCAGCCCATCTTGAAAAACTTTGGTCTTAAAATCAGCCGTAAAGAAATCATCATCGCCCAAAACAATAAGACAATTTCAGAAAGTCAGCTTAGAGGAGTTCTAATGGACACAATTTACAATGTGGAAAGTGCTTACTGGAATTTTGTCCACAGCATCGAAAATCTTAAAGTGAAAAGACAGTCCCTGAAATTGGCTCAAGATCTTTTGGCTAAGAATAAGAGGGAGGTCGAAGTAGGAACCTTGGCGCCCATAGAGATCCTGAGTGCTCAGACTGAAGTGGCAAGCCGCGAGGCAGATATCCTTCAAGCAGAAGCCATGGTCAAGAATAATGAGGATCTTTTAAAGACAATCATCAACCTGGCGGCCGAAAAAAAAGGAGTGGAGCTCGATATTATCCCCGTTGACAAACCGGTCTTCGCGAAAAAGGAGGTGAGTCTTGAGGAGGCCATTCTCACAGCCTTAGAAAACAGGCCTGACTTGCAGGCAAGCAGGGTTGACGTGCAGAATAAAGAAATAGACCTGAGTTATGCCAGAAATCAACTGCTCCCGAACTTAAGCCTTCGGGCATCATACTGGAGTCCTGGCGTATCGGGAACTCAAATCATCTACGACGAGCTCGATCCTTTCGGCCCTCCGATTATGACCATACCGGGTGGATCCTCTGCTGCTCTAAGAGATGCCTTCGACTTCAGATATAAGAACTGGTCTGTGGGATTAACGCTTAGCATTCCCCTCAGTACTGTGCTCTCACGTGCAGAATATGCCCAAGCGAGGGTTAATCTTGATCAGGCCATGTTTAGGCTTGAAAATCAGGAACAACAGATTTTTCTTGAAATAAAAAATGCAGTAAGGGCCGTTCAGACTGATTATAAAAGGGTAGATGCTTACAAAGTTGCCCGGGAGCTGGCCGAGAAAAAATTGGAAGCAGAAGAGAAAAAATTAAAGGTAGGTTTGACTACTAATTATGTTGTTCTTCAGCATCAAAGGGATTTAGCTGATGCGCGCAGTGCCGAACTCCAAGCCATCATCGATTATAATCTTTCTTTAGCTCGTCTGGATAAAGCCTTAGGAACAACGTTGAAAAACAAGAATATCAGATTTTCTGAAGTTTCTGAGGATATCGAGCGAAAAACATAAATCAATTTTCATTGTTCCTGGGTGGCGAATTCGCCACGAGCCGTTAGCAAAGGGAAAATTTCATTCAGAAGTTTTTATGTATTTTGAGGTTTATTTAGATTTATGTCTCCAAGTTTTGAGTCGATTCAATGAAAAAGCAGCAGCGATTTCATTCATAAAAAAGAAATGCTGGAGTTTTTCCCGAGGTGATGGTATTGTGGAAAAAATTATGAGATAGCCTGAGTTTCATTACTGAAAAAACCAATAAGTTCTTAATGGCAAGCTTCAAGGAGGAATAAAGGATGAATGAAATAGAGATAATTGATACGAATGCAGGCAATATTTACGACTACGGATTCTGCGGCTTCAAGAACAGTGAGCAAGAGGGATACAAACGAAAAATTGATTGGCTAAGACAACGTTTTCCTGAAGGCATGAGGTTCAAGGTTCTTAATTCAGTAAATGATGACTCTGTCGGCATTATAGAATACATCCCGGGCAGATATGCCTGGAGAGCAGTTGAAGCCAAAGGCTTCATGGTCATTCACTGTTTATTTATTTTATATAAGAAATATCAAAGAAAAGGCTACGGATCACTCCTAATAGAGGAATGTATAAAGGACGCAAAAAAAGAAAAGATGAACGGTATAGCGGTTGTCACACGTAAAGGGCCTTGGATGGCAAAGAAGGAATTATTCTTAAAAAATGGGTTTGAGGTTGTCGAGAAAGCACCGCCTGATTTTGAGCTTCTTGTGAACAAAATAAAAAAAAGCGCACATTCGCCCAAATTCAGAGGAGGCTGGAGAGAAAGGATGAGCCGATACGGCAAAGGCCTGACGATTATTCGATCAGACCAGTGTCCTTACCTTGAAAAGTGGGTTAAAGAAATAAGTGAGACTGCGCAAGAAAAGTATGGTCTTAAAGCAAAAATTGTCGAGCTAGTAACCTGCAAGGACGCTCAAAATGCTCCCTCAGCCTACGGAACCTTCAGCATAGTATATAACGGCAAACTCCTTGCTGTTCACCCCATAAGCAATAAAAGGTTCACAAACATCATGAATAAAGAGGCAAAAGAAATTCCTAAGCTCTTTTTTTAGATCGAAATCCGTCTGGGGGACCGACTATTTGTATTATTTTCAAATATTCCATCTATATTTCAGCTTTTCGGGAAGAAATTACAGGTATTTGTCGTCCAATCTATATAATATAAAAACATTGAATAATACTAAGATATTAGAAACGAGGCAAAGCAAACGAGGCAAAGCAAACGATTCTGCGCTCTTATGGTCTTTGAGCTTCCTTAAGCGAAGAGAATGGAGTATGGATTTGAAAAAAACATTTAAGCTCGGCTTTCTGGTTTTTTCATTATGCTTTTACTTATGCCTGCAGGTTGTTGCCTCTGGATTCGATAACAAGGCGACAGGAAATCAGAGCCTTGATGATAGAGTGAGAAGTTTTCTTGACAGCCACAGATATAGCTGGAGAGATATGAATGTCTCTGAAGCTGACGGAAAAGTCCTCTATGATATTATCATCAAGCATAAATACAAAAAGGCGCTTGAGATCGGAACATCCACCGGTCACTCAGCAATATGGATTGCCTGGGCGCTCAGCAAAACCGGGGGGAAGCTGATTACTATTGAAATAAACGAAAGGCGTTATAAACAGGCTTTAGCGAATTTTGAAGAAGCCGGGCTTTCCGATTACATCGATGCCAGACTCGCCGATGCCCATGAACTCGTTCCAGAACTCAAAGGTCCTTTCGACTTTGTCTTCTGTGATGCAGATAAGGGCTGGTATAAAAATTATCTCATAGCCGTCTTACCCAAGCTTGAGGTTGGCGGATGTTACACAGCTCATAACGTGTCAGGCAGACGCAGAGGGCGTGGGTGGGGAGTCGGAGAATTTGTAGATTATCTGGAGAGCTTGCCCAATATGGAAACAACATATGATGATTCTGGCTGGTCGGGCATGTCAATAAGCTATAAGAAGTCTGAAAAATAAGTTTGGTTACTTTTTAAGCATCAGCTTCTTGATAGAGCTGTATTAGGTTACCGCAAGTATCTTCAAATACTGCAACGGTTGCCGCTCCCGTTTTTGTTGGTTCCGTAGTGAACACCACACCCAACTTTTTCATCCTGGAGTACTCTTTTTGAATATCGTCCACAGCAAATGCCGTTAAAGGTATGCCTTGCTTAAAAATAGCTGATTGGAATGTCTTGGTAGCTGGATTGCTGTTTGGCTCAAGAACCAACTCAGTACCGTCAGGCTCTTCTGGAGAGACAACTGTTAACCATTTGAATTCCCCTAAGGGTATCTCTTTCTTTTTAACAAAGCCCAAAACCTCTGTGTAAAACTTAAGCGCCTTGTCTTGATCTTCCACAAATACACTATTTAGCTTAATCTTCATCTAAACCTCTTAATTGTCATTTGCTTGTAGTATAAATCAAAAACAAATCTCTTGGCAGCTATTTTATTATTGATGCACCTTTTTTTTCAATCTATCCAAGAGCGGTTTTAACGGCATCTTCATATGAAAGGGGGGAAATATGGGGGAAATACCTTTTGGCATTGTCATTCTGGATAATGGTCTCTGATTTTAGCCCCTCGACTAATGCTTTTGCTATTCGATAAGAAACAGGGGTCATGAGTATCAACCAATAAGATGAGAGTCTAGGTGTCAACAAAGGAACAGGGATCAATAGCCTCCTAAGTCCCATAATCCTGGAGGCTCTTGTAAGCATCTCTTTAAAACTCATCTGGTCAGATCCAATGTCTACGACCAGATTATTCTTTATATCAAGATTTTTTGCCTGAAATAGGTATTCCAGGACATCACTGATACCGATGGGTTGGGTTTTTGTATGAACCCATCTTGGCGTTGTCATCAAAGGAAGCTTCTGAACAAGGTTACGGATGATCTCAAAACTTGCGCTGCCTGAACCGATGATAATCCCAGCTCTAAACCATATGGTCTGGATGGATCCAGGTCGGCTGCTGAGGATTTCTCCCGTCTCGATCCGGCTCAAAAGATGCTCGCTTGCAGTATCCTTTCTTCCCAGTCCACCAAGATATATGATTCTCTGAACATTGGCATTTATGCAGGCATGAAGGAAATTTTCGGCACTTAAACGATCGAGCTTGGCGAAATCACCTTTGGTGCCCATAGAATGAATCAAGTAATAGGCTACATCTATGCCTTCAAGAGCTTTTCGGAGAGATTCTGTATCAAAGGTGCTGCCCTCGAAAATTTCCACTCGGTCTCTGTACTTGTCCCGGATCTTTCCTTCGTTCCTGACGAATAAACGAAGCTGAAGACCATTATCTTCTAGGAGTCTTTCCTTGAGCCTTCTTCCGATATAGCCTGTAGCTCCTGTTAAAAGCACTTTCATGATCTCAACTCACTGATTTTGACCATATCATCCTTTTCTTGTTCTTAGCACTCATGGGATTGAGATCAGAATCGGTAAGTTACGCCGGCGATTACGAAATGGATTAGAGCAAAATTGTATACTTCTTCCACGTTGGCGCCTCCTTCAAGGATTCTGTATCCAGCTTTCAGCGTAAAGTCTTCATTTAAATGGAGCTGTAAAGCCAGCAGGACATCTTCGGCCCGTCCTTGAGGTGCAGCAAGAGCATCGCCGTTCAATAATAAGCTCAATTTTCTGGCAAAAAACCATTCAAGATGAAAGTTTATGAGGGGTACAAAGCCTACATTTGTTTTTTCTGACTTTCTGTTATTTCCTTCTACACTGATGGCAGCATCCCTTATCTTGGCAGTGAATCCGAAGCCAAGCCTCAAGTTTTCTTTTCTTATGAAGTCATATCGATAGGTCAGGCGGTAAGAATCAAAGCAGTAAACAGCCTTTAGTGGAATACCAGCGGGGAAATCTTCCTCAAAGAACCTGATTGATTTGTTAACGCTGCCCGAAGCATTAAGGCTTAAAGGAGCCACAAGAACAGATAGGCTGTGTTTTTGACTTATTTGGTAACCCAGCCGCAACCTGAAAAAAAAGGCGGAGTCTGTTTTTAGATCTTTGGAAAGGGAGAATTCAGTCCCTGTGTCTCTAGGTATTCTCACATTATTATATCCGCTGAACGCCAATCCTGTTTCCACGTCGATAGACCACTGTGAATAGGCATTTGAAAATGTTAACAGCAGGAAGAAGACAAGAACAATATAAATATTTTTTCTTATTATCTTCATACACGCACCTCTCTTGAATAGAGCACCAAAAATATCTTTTATCTTGATGCCGTGCTGACCGAGAAAACAGCATAATGAAAAATCATATTATACTTTCAATACATCAATTAGTATATAATTACTGACAAAAAAATATGAAAAATGAACGCATAAGGATCCAAAAGAAGGCAAAAGAGAAGCCCGGTCCGATACTCTATTGGATGAGCCGGGACCAGCGGGCTCATGACAACTGGGCACTCTTCTTTGCCCAGGAACTTGCCTTCAAACAAGGAGTACCTCTAGCGGTGGTTTTCAGTTTAGTCCCTCAATTTCTAGGAGCGACAATCAGACAGTACGACTTTATGCTTCAGGGCCTCCAGGAAACAGAGAAAAAGCTAATAGAAAAAAATATGCCTTTTTTTCTACTTGCGGGATCTCCTGAAGAGGAAATACCAAAGTTTACAACAAGAAACAGAATTGGAGCTCTTATAACCGACTTTGATCCATTGCGCCTGAAAAAAGCGTGGAAAAAAAGCGTGCTGGACAGGATTGACATTCCTGTTTATGAAGTGGATGCCCATAATATCATTCCCTGCTGGATAGCCTCGCCTAAACAGGAATTTGCAGCCTATACTTTTCGGCCAAAAGTGAAACGCCAGTTGAGTGAATTTTTGGATGACTTTCCAAATCTCAAGAAACATCCTTTTTCATGGGAAAAAAAAGCTGAGGAGACGGATTGGATTAGAGCGAAAAAGAGTTTAAAAGTCGATAGAAAGGTTTTGGAAGTTGACTGGATTAAGCCTGGGGAGAAGGCGGCAAAGCAAATGTTGAACCATTTTATACAGCATAAGCTTTCAGACTATGATGCAAAAAGAAACGATCCAAACCAGGATGGCCAATCAAACCTATCCCCTTATCTTCATTTTGGCCAAATTTCCGCCCAGCGCGTCGCGCTTGAAGTCAAGAAAAGCAGCACGACCAACAGCAAGCAACAAGCTTTTTTGGAAGAACTCATCGTGAGACGGGAACTCGCGGATAATTTCTGTTATTATAACGAGCATTACGATGACTTTAAGGGTTTTCCAGATTGGGCAAAAAAGACACTCAATGAGCATCGAGATGATAGAAAGGAATATTGCTATTCGCTTGAACAGTTTGAATCCGGCCAAACCCATGATGACTTATGGAACGCTGCTCAGAAGGAGATGGTCAAAACTGGGAAAATGCACGGCTATTTAAGAATGTATTGGGCAAAAAAAATATTGGAGTGGACAGAGACACCAGAAAAGGCCCTAAAAATTGCGATTTATCTCAATGACAAATACGAACTGGATGGCCGAGATCCGAATGGATATGTAGGAATTGCCTGGTCTATCGGCGGAGTTCATGACAGGGCCTGGTTTCCAAGGCCAATTTTTGGAAAAATCCGTTTTATGAGCTACAAAGGAGCCCGTTCAAAATTTGATGTGAAAGCCTATATCAAGAAAGTCAGTGGTGTGTAATTATTCGGGATCCTTCAAGACTTTTAAGCATCTCTCCTGCGTAAGCCCAATAATTTAAAAAACTGAGCTTTTATATCCTCTAAGATTTGATAACTAACTGGTACCAGAACAAGTGTTATAAAGGTCGCAAAAACAACACCAAATGCCAACGAAACCGCCATGGGAATGAGGAAACGAGCCTGTAAGCTTCGCTCGATCAACAATGGTGTTAGCCCGGCAAAAGTTGTGATGGATGTCAGTATAATAGGACGGAATCGGATCACACCCGCCTCCCGGATGGATTTTTCTGTGGGCTCACCAGAAGCTCGGAAGCGATTTATAAAATCCACAAGAACGAGGCTGTCATTGACAACAACGCCGGCTAAGGCAACAATACCGAAAAATGAAAGGATGGTCAGATCAATTCCCATAATGATATGACCCCAGATAGCTCCCACAATTCCAAACGGAATAACCGCCATGACAAGAACTGGCTGAATGTATGATCTAAACGGTATTGCCAGTAAAGCATAGATAATAAATAAAGCAAGTATGAAGCCATTTCTTAAGCTGCCCAGAGCTTCACTTTGATCCCGCTGTTCACCTTCTAAAGAATAAGAAACTCCTGGATAATCTGCTAATAGGGGGGGCAGAACATTTCTTGTTATGTCCGTGAGCAATTCATTAGCATTGGCTTTGCTCTCATCCACATCCGCTGTAATGCTAATCGTGCGCCGCCTGTCTGTTCTCTCTATGGTGGAATATCCCCGTCCCAATGTTGCCTTTGCAGCCGCCGAAAACGGCACAGCAATTCCTCCGAATGTCCTGATTCGTTTATTTTCCAAGTTTCCCAAGGAGCGCCTCTCTTCGAGTGGATATCGAACCATTACTTTTATTTCATCTCGGCCGCGCTGAATCCGTTGCACTTCTTCACCATAAAAAGCCTGTCGGACCTGCCGCCCCAAGTCAGAAAGAGTCAATCCTAAGGATTCAGCAACTGGAGTTATCTCTAGCTTAACTTCTTGCTTTCCTAATCGAAAAGAGTCAGCAACATCGAAAACACCAGGATAATCCTTGAGATTATCTTTCAAGCGTTCTGCGGCTTCTCTCAAGGCTGTATAATTCGAACTTGCCAGTTGGATATTAATCGGCGCTCCAGCCGAAAAAAGCGAACTGGAAAAAGTCAGCTCAACCGCATCCGGAATAGGGCCTGTCAATTCCCGCCAGCGGTTTGCAACCTGGATACTGCTGATTCTCCTTTTTTCAGAGGGAATAAGCTCAATATTCACCTCACCAAGATGAGACCCAGCAAAAACACCGGTAGCCACATTCGGCCCGCTCGCTTGATTTCGGCTGGGCTGTTCCCCGATCGAAGAAAGCACATGCCTGATGATAGGTTGATCCAGGTCAAGCTCGTCCTGTAATCTCAATGCTGTTTCTTCCAAGCGGCGCACAGCATCAGCAGTCGCTTCAACAGGAGTTCCAAGAGGCATGGTTAAGTCAGCAATAACATTATCCGCGTCTATCCGGGGCAAGAAAAGAAATTTGATCCAGCCGCCAACTAACCCGATTGTTAAAAGCAAAACTAAGATGAAGCCAGCAACAGTGATATACCTCAATCTGAGCCCTAATTCTAAGCTAGGCCTGTAGACACGATCGATAAACTTCTGGAATAATTCATTAAATTTGTCCTGGAATCGACCCCAGATGCCTTTCCAGCCTTGAGGTGTTTTCTTTTTTATCTTTTTAATATGGGAGAGGTGGGAGGGCAGGATAAAAAGCGATTCAAACAGTGAAAATAAAAGAGTTGAAATAACGATGACAGGAATGAACCTCATAATTTTCCCTATAACTCCTTCAACCCTCAAAAGCGGCCAAAAGGCTGCGACAGTGGTCAACACCGCGAATACCACAGGAACAGCAACTCCCCGAACACCATCTATGGCAGCTTGAACGCCAGTTTTACCTTTTTCATATTCTGAGAAAATGTTTTCACCCACTATAATTGCGTCATCAACAACAATGCCTATGACAACGATGAAAGCAAAAAGAGAGATCATGTTGACTGAAACATCAAGAGAAGGCATTAACCATATGGCACCGAGAAAAGATACGGGAATTCCCAGCGCTACCCAGAATGCCAATCGCAATCGTAAAAAAAGCGCGAGCATGATAAAAACTAATATGAATCCGCTTCGTCCATTGCGGAATAACAAATCAAGGCGACTTTTAAGAACTTCTGAATCATCACTCCATATCGTCAGCTTGATGCCTTCTGGTATTCTCATCTTGGCTTCACTGACATATTGTCTGACTGCTCTAGCAACCTGGATAGCATCTTCATTGCCAACCCGAAAAACCTGGATAAGAGCGCTTGGTTTGCCGTCAAAGCGAGCCGCTTGATCTGTCTCGGCAAATCCGTCAATAACCGAAGCCACATCGCCTACTTTCAATCGAGTTCCATCCGGTTGAGTCCGCAGTATTATATTTTCAAAATCTAAACCTACATAAGCCTGGCCTTTGGTTCGTAATAAAACTTCCCCGCCCTCTGTTTTAATGGAGCCGCCGGGCAAATCCAGCGAGGAACGGCGGACTGCCTGCGCTACTTCATCAAAAGTTAAATCAAAACGGCGCAAAGCTTGTTCGGAAACTTCAATAGAAATTTCATATGGCCTGATATTGGCGATTTCAGCCTGGGTGATCCCACGTAACATTAAAATATCGTCACGAATTTTCTCACTGAGAATCTTGAGGGTCTTCTCATCCGTTTCACCGGAAATAGCGAGGTTTATCACCTGACGTCTATTCAACAACTCTTGGATTATTGGTTTCTCTGTCTCTTCTGGAAAAGTATCTATGGCATCAATTCTGGCCTTAACATCATCAAGGAGCTTCCGGACATCTGTTCCCGGAATAAGTTCGACTGTAACAGAGCCAATTCCTTCTAATGCACGCGAAGTGATTCTTTTGATCCCTTCCAAACTCTGAATTTCTTCCTCAATTAGGACACACACGGCTTCTTCGACTTCTTCTGGAGCTGCCCCGAGATAGGGGACAGAAACCGTGATTAAATCAGATGCAATTTCTGGGAAGACTTCCTGCTTGATCCCCGACATAGTTAGTAGACCACCGACAATTATTAGTAAAAGAACCAGGTTAGCAGCAATCGGGTTTTTTGCAAACCACTCTATAATTTTAATCATTGCTCATATCCAGCAGTGCTACTCGAAGCTTTGGGCTCATCTTCATTCAAGACTCGTACTTTCATGCCTTCAACAACAGCTTCAAGCGGGGAGATACAGATGCGTTCTCCTTGTTCAAGACCTGAGCTGATGACAACTGTTTCAGAATCTTTCCTTAGAACCTCGACAGTACGAAAATGAAGTTTATTTTCATCATCGATCACTAGCACACTTTCAGTTCCCCTGAGAGCTGATCGTGGAATAACGACCACATTTCTCACTAGCTTTCCTTTGATTTCTGCTTCAACAAACAAACCTACTGCCAGAGGTGGCCTGTCGCTTCTTTGATCGCGTCCATACGGATCTTCGACTCTAGCTACTAATGTGATCATATGGCTCAAAGGATCGATTTCTCCCTCTACCCGAACGATTCTACCACTCCATCTGTAATCCCTTCCGGCATAATTCGCTTTCAAAGTCACGTCTATATTTAAAGCAGCAGGATTCTTACTGCGATAGTCCAGGCAACAATCCAGATAACCCATTTCGTTATCCGGCACAGGCAACCGAACCTCTGCATAATCGACCGCGTATACCGTGGCAAGCGCTCCCCCGGGGCTTATGTATTGTCCTAAATCTACTTTCTTTATCCTGACTCTTCCGTTAAACGGGGCCCGAATCTGTGTTCGTTGCAAATTCAGTTCAGCCTGCTTTAGACTCGCTTGAGCTCCTTCCAAGGACGCTTTTGCTTCTGCCAATTGGGGTTCCCGTAAAACCAAAGGATTTGCTTGCTCCTTCTTTCCTAGTCTTTTCCATTCTTCCTGCGCGATACTGGCTTCCTCTTCCTCCTGTGCCAATCGCAACTCGGCCTGTGCGACTTGAGCTTTCGATAGAGATAGAGCTAATTCATAATCACGCGGATCGACTTTTACCAGAACTTCGCCCTTCTCAAAAAAACCGCCAGGGGCAAATTGAGGGAAGACTTCGATCACCTGGCCTGATACCTGGGAGAAAAGCTCGCTTTCGGTGCGAGGACTGACGGTTCCCTGTGATTTAACAGCTAACTGAAAATCCTGCAGTTTAATTATGCTCGCACGGACCAATGGAGCGGGAAAAGTTACCTGTTTCGCCTGGATTTTCGGGCGCGACTTGATCATGATAAAAGCCCCGATGAGCCCGATAGCAATGATTATAATTGGGAGGAAAAATTTAAGTTTTTTGTTCATAGGATTTTGCCTCCTTCTCGACGGGAGACTGAGTGATTGAATCTATATGAAAGTCACCGCCTAGCGCCAGAAAAAGATCAATCCGGTTTTCTAATCTCTGGCGGCGGACGCTTAAAAGCTGGCTCTGGGAATCAAAAGCTCGTCGCTGTGCCTCGAGAACCTCAATTAGATTTGCAAGTCCCCTGTAATAGCGATCCTCTGCTAACTTTCTTGCCGCTATGGCCTGTTCTACTGCATTCTGCAAAGCTTTTTCTAATTCTTTTAATAATTTCTCTGCGGCTAGTGCCGTTTCGACCTCAGCATATGCGTTTAATGCGGTTTGAGCATATTGAGCAAGAATTTCTCTTTCTCTTGCTTTCGCCAGATTAACCCCCGCTCGGAGCTTTCCTCCCTGGAATATGGGCTGGAACAAATTTCCGATGAGATTCCAAACAGAATAATCTCCATTGAGTAGATTTCTGAATTCATCGCTGGAAGTCCCCGCTGAACCAGTGAGACTGATGCGAGGATAGAGTGCACGGCGGGATTCAGCTACACGCAGGTTTGCCGCGGCCAATCGTTTTTCAGCTGCAATTAAATCAGGCCTTCGACTGATTATATCTGCAGGCAAACCTGTAGGTATCGAATCAGTGATTTCAGGCAATTTCTCACTCACTGAAATTCTGGCTGCAGGATAGCGTCCTGCTAAGATTTCTAGTTGCCTTTTAATACGCTGAAGTTGGTCCTGCCTCTGGAGGAGTACAGCTTTGGCAGCGGCCAAATTTGATTCAGAGAAGCGCACATCCAGGGATGGACGCAAGCCTCGTTTATAGCGAGTGAAAACCTGTTCATTTGTAGTTCTATAATTTTCAACAGTCGCTTCTGCCAGCCGGACCTGATGCTCTGATTCAATCACGGCAAACCAAGCTTTGGCCGTTTGACCCGCCAGTGAAAGTTGAAATCCGATTAAATCGGCTAGGGATGCTTGAAAATCTTCTGTGGCCGCTGATTTCGAAGCACGGATTCTTCCCCAAAGATCGACCTCCCAGCTCACATCAAGCGAAACACCAAACAAGTTTGTTGTTACACTTGGGACGCCGCTATCTGACCCAGGAAAGGGGAATCCCAAGAAATTCCTCTTCTGACGGATTGCGTTAAGACTTAAATTCGCCTGAGGGAATAAATCTGCTCCAGCCAAGCGTGCTAAAGCGGCAGCCGCCTCAAGTCGAGCACCAGTAGCTCTTAAATTGTAATTTTCCTTAAGAACAATGGGGATGATAGAGTTCAGCATAGGATCTTCAAAGCGAGTCCACCATTGAGAAATATCGCCTTCAGCCTTTAATTCTGCAGAAACCCACTTATCCGGAACGTTGAACTCAAACTCAGGGGGCTCCCTTAACTTAGAAACGCAAGATAAACTCGTTAAAGCAAAAGCCAAAAGGAATACAATTTTTTTCATAATAAAAACTATATGAGAATTTTGGCAATTTAGATTTTATCTCTTCCCTTTTGAATAAGGATAAAAATATCAGTAATTTCCTGACCAATAAGATCGTTTGTCTATAAGTACCCGAAATAATGTTAGCTACTGACTATCAGTCAATTTTAGAATAATTATTTTTAGAAATTAAAATAATACAAAATTCATAATTCTATTTCAAGAGTTAATCTATATATATTCTAGTATTCAAATAATTAAGATGGATTTTATCCAAATAACAAAAGCTCCGCTAGATGCCCCTAATATTGGCCCCCAGATAACTTCGAGGACAGTTAGCTTCAAGCTCCAATCTTTAAAGAGAGCATAATTTGTGAGTCCATAAACAGTAATCGCCAAAATTCCTGCAATTGCACCAATCAAAGCTGCTTCTAAATAATTCACCTTTTGCGTTTTAAATAGAACTAAGAATACAATACACGTTACAACCAGGATTTGGGACAAAATACCAGCAAAGGAATTAATAGCCATTTTGTCCCCGCTCATGCGGGCAAGCGGCTTTATTCCCTCAAAATATGCCTTCTTGAATATTCCCAGATGCCAGATAGCGTCGATCAAGCTTGTGAAGGCAAAAGATAAAAACCAAATCAATAAATATCGAATTATATTCATTTGAACTCTCCTTCTTGATTGAAAAAGGCATGTTGGAAGCACTCATATGCCTATGAGATTTGAAAATTTAAATCTTAATATCCGCTTTTTTTCTACCTAGCCCTTGTTCTTACTTTTTTCTGGAAATTCAGTAGCGACTCTGATTACAACCTGAAACTCCTTGAGTTCACCCTCTCGCACGGCTCCTCGCTGTTCCAGAACCTGGAAAAAATGGACTTTTTCACCCGATTTTAAGACTCTATCAACGCCATCTTTTGCAGCCTCTGAGAAGCCTGCCGGAGAAACCCCGACAACATCAACCATTTTAAACATAAGATCACTCCTTTTCTTTAATAAGATTCATAAAGAATTTTACCGCTTTTTCGGAAACCATGGAAAAAAAGCGCTTGTTTTTTTCGCATATTCCTCAAACTCTTTATTACCCGAATATTTTTTTTCTAACGTGTTAACTCCTGAAACTCTTAAAAGCAGAAATATGATGAGCAGTGGGCTTACAATAGCTGTCCAACCATTTTTCGCAGAAAGAGCAATCAGGAAGATTCCCCACCACATAGCAGCCTCTCCAAAATAATTAGGATGACGTGTATACCTCCAGAGGCCTTGAATCATAATTTTCCCCTTGTTTTCTGCTTTTCTCTTGAATTTCGATAGTTGAAAATCTCCCACTGCCTCAAAAAAGAATCCTCCCAGCCAGATAATGAGCCCCAGGATATCAAGAAACTCGATTCCCGTTTCTTTAGAATGATTAATAAGCATCACTGGATAGGCAATGACTAAAAGCAAAAATCCTTGAAGCATATAAATCTGGAAAAAGCTTCTGATAAAAAACCACCTTCCCCAATCCTTTCTCCATTGCGCATACCGGAAATCTTCGCCTCTTCCTTTATTTCTAACGGCTATATGTGTTGCCAGTCTTGCTCCCCATATAAAGATCAACGCAATTACAAGAACATGGCGATTAACGAATTCGGTCTCCAGAAAAAAAGTCAAAATTGCAACCAATATGAAACCGATTCCCCAAGCGATGTCGACGATAGAATTATCCTTCTTTATCCAGGCAAGCATAAAAATAAGCGACATATAAAGAAAAACGCAGATGGCTGAATAAAGTATGGAATTGAGCATGTTAAGAAGCCATTATGTGAGTATTCGATAATTTAAAGTGAGATTTATTCAAACATAAGTGCAATTCCGATGGCACCGATTCCGTTGTGAACGCCTATCGCAGGTGATATATCCACGATATAAGACGGATTCCGGCGGATGGATTCCTTTATTTTTTCCGCATACATCTCAGCCCGCTCAAGGTTTTGGGCATGAACAATCGCGTAATTCCAGAGCTTCTCTTTATCGGCCATATCTTTTATCATCCGCATTATTTTTTTCATATTTCCTCTTCGGCTGAATGACTTGCCAGATGCCATCCCTTTGCCTTCTGCATCAAGAGACACAATCGGTTTGAGGTTCAGTATTTTTGCTAGCAATCCTTTCATGGGGCTGATTCTGCCGCCGCGAACCATGTATTTTAGTGTTTGGATATCGACCAGAAGCTTTGTCTTTAAAATCCATTCTCGGGCTAATTTCACTATTTCCTCGTGTGTTTTTCCTTTGCCAATTTCTTCTGCAATTCGCAAGACGACGAGGCCTAAGGATACAGAAAGATGCCTGGAATTGATAACGCTGATTTTTTTATTTTGGACAATAGAGGAAGCTTCCTTACTTAACTTATGAGCTCCGCTCAATTTATCCGAAATATTCACCACAATGATCGATTCGTAATGACTTGCGAGAAAAGAAAATAAGTTCTGGACGGTCTTGAGTGGAGGCTGTGAGGTTTTGGGATGATCTCTGCTGGCTTTCAGCAGTGTGTAAAATTGATCAGGCGTGATGGTGAGCTTATCCAGGAATAGATTATCCCCGAATGACAGATTGAAAGGAATGACATGGATTTGATATTCATCAATTATTTCCTGGGGCAGATCGCATGAAGAATCTGTTACCAGTGCGATTTTCGATTTTCTCTCATAGCTCGCTTCATACTGTTTTTGCATATCATCGGCTTTTAGCTGTGCAACGGTGCCATAATCTTTCAGCCTGTAAAACAAATCAGCGGGATGATCAGTGTGAATATGGAACCGGACTTTTTCCTCTGATCCTGCTACAATTGCAGAACTGCCAAAGGGGATAATTTCTTCTCTAAGCTTATCTAAATCCATGCCTTTACCGACAAACAGCGCTTCGGTGCAGTATCTATGCTCAATTGCGTCTTTATCTTTATAGACATGAAATCCCTCATCTTCCCATAAGACTGTGGGCTTTGGAATTTTTTTTAACCTTCCTCTTTTTATAAAGTTGGTGATTCCTTCAAGAAAATCGACAAATCCTTTTGCGCCAGCATCAACGACTCCGGCTTTGGCCAGAACGGGAAGCTTATAGCGAGTCTCAATCAAAGACTTTTTGGTGACTTGAAGTGAATACGAGAGAAGTTCGACAAAATCCCGCATTTTCGCCCTCTGCTGATAAACCGCTTCAGCCCAATCTTTTATTACGGTAAGCATCGTTCCCTCAACTGGGGAAACGACTGATTTATAAGCGTACTGAACTGCTTTTTTGACTATTTTGCCAAAAGAAATCGTCGATATTCTTTTCACGTTTTGGATTTCTTCGCTTATTCCGTGGAGAAACTGAGCGAAAATCAAGCCAGAATTTCCTCGAGCACCGGAAAGCGCCATTTCAGCAATTGAACGTAAAGTCTTATGAACAGAGGGATTGGGAACAGCTCCTTCAGCGATTGAGCGCATTGTTGAAGCCAGATTAGTGCCCGTGTCAGAATCTGGAACTGGAAAGACATTTATCTTGTTTAAATATTTCTGGTCTTTTATGACTTCATTCCCCCCCATCATGAATGCATAATAGAGCCTGGGTCCATCAAGATAGCTTATCTTCATGACTGATTCATTCTAATGAAAAAATTATAATTAATCTATAGATTATATAAGATTTTTTTAAAAATGTGCCACCATTAATTCTAAATTTTTGAAAGATCTTGTCGAAAATTTAAATTCCGTTGAGAAAAATAAATCTTTGCTGAGTAGATACGCCTCAAAATAGATAAGATGAATATGCGTTGCGGACGAAGTTAGCGATGGAGAGGCTAGCCTGCTTAAGATGAACCGGCGAACTTCAATTACAATAAATAAGATAATATAAATCTGCTAGATCAAAATGATATAATATGTCATAAAAATTGAATCTGGAGGCAATGGAATGAGTAGCCTATATTTTCTATTTCCAACTTTAATCGCCATTTTAATATCTTTTCTCTTTGTTAGAGCGGCTGGAATAGCTTTGATGATGACGGGATTGGAGAAAAAAAAAGCAAGATTTCAAGCTTTATCAGCATTTTCAGGAACAGGATTTACAACAAAAGAAGCAGAGTTAGTCATAAATCATCCTGTAAGACGAAAGATAGTAACTTGGCTTATGATACTCGGTAATGCCGGAATTGTTACAGTAATCGTAACTGCAACATCTTCTTTGGCAACGAGCAAAGGTTATCAACTCCCTCTTAATGTTATTATTCTTGTAATTGGGATTTTTTTTATTTATAAACTTGCGACTTATAAGAAGTTTTTAAAAAAATGGGAAAATTTCATTGAGAATAAGCTAGTAAAGCTAAAGACATTTGACGAAGAAGCGACAACAGAAGACCTTCTTCATTTTATTGAAGGGTTTGGATTAATAAAAAAGATCATACATGAGAATTCTGCTCTAGTTGGAGTTTCTCTAGTGGAATCTAAATTAAGTAAAAAAGGAATTTTAGTATTGGGCATTGAAAGAGATAAAAACTGGATTCCTATACCAAAATCTAATGAGATAATAAAACAAGGAGATCGTCTTGTTGTGTATGGTCCTCTTAAAGATCTGAAGTCTCTTTTGGAGGAAAAAGATCTATCTCAGTCCTGAAAATTTGGCCTAGCAAAAAAGAACGTGGAATCAAAAGTTTAAAACTAAAGAGCTGAGCAAATATTGATCTATGCTTTTAAAACCCGGCACTGGATTGTGACAATATTTTAGCTAGTAGCTTATTTTAAAAGAGAAGAATTTGCTGATAATAATAGAAAGAGAAGAAAGGGAGGAATTGATAAAAGGCTGATTGGCTTTTTTAGGCCTCAAGTTAACAACAATTACACCAATTTAGGAGGCTATTATGATTCGAAAATTAGTAAAGAAAACATCAAAAAAAATGGGTCTGCCTCCCGGGACTCCTGTTTTTGTAGGAGAGAAAAAAGTTGAAAAGATAAGGATTTCTTACATTGATTATGACGAAGCCAAGTTTGAAGAAAAGGAAGTTGAGAAAATTGACGAATGTGTCCCGTTCAAGGATACGCCGACTGTTACTTGGATAAACATAGACGGCCTACATCAAGTGGACATCATCGAGAAACTAGGGAAGTACTTTGATTTGCATCCTCTTATATTAGAAGACATAGTAAATACAGAACAACGTCCAAAGATGGAAGATTTCGGGCAATATATATTTATCATCACAAAAATGCTTTTCTATGATGAAAAGGAAGGTGAAACTAAGATAGAGCAGGTCAGTTTTATTCTCGGAGAACGTTTTGTCATATCGTTTCAGGAGGTAGCAGGAGATATTTTTGAGCCGATAAGAGAGAGAATAAGAAAAGGAAAAGGACGCATTAGAAAGATGGGGGCTGATTATCTTGCTTACTCTTTATTAGATGCTATTGTTGATGCCTATTTCATAATCCTGGAAAAACTAGGAGAACGATTAGAAGAACTCGAAGATAAAATAATTGCCGAATCCAGACCTGAAACCTTACAGGAAATTCATAAATTAAAAAGAGAAATGATTTTATTAAGGAGATCTGTCTGGCCTTTAAGAGAAGTTGTCAATAGCCTCGAAAGGGGAGAATCTTCGCTTATAAAAAAAGCTTGCCGGATTTTTCTCAGAAATGTTTATGACCATACGATTCATGTGATTGATACGGTTGAGACATATAGAGATATGGTTTCTGGAATGCATGATACTTATCTTTCGAGTATCAGTAATAAGATGAATGAAGTTATGAAGGTGTTGACAATTATCGCCACAATATTTATTCCCCTGACATTTATTGCCGGAATCTACGGGATGAATTTTGAATTTATGCCGGAGCTGAAATGGCGTTGGGCCTATTTTATAGTTTGGGGGGTCATTGTGTTTGTTGCGGTGCTTATGGTGCTTTTCTTCAAGAGAAAGAAATGGATGTAAGATGGAATGTGGGAAGTTTCTTGATCTTTTTGAAACAGTTAGGGAGGGGATTCTATTTATTTTGTTGTATTTGATCTACATCACGTTTTTAGTAATTCAAGGATAGGGAATTCAATTTCAATCCGCTTATTCATTCTTCACATATAGTCACTCATGGAGGATTGCAATGGAAGAATTGAATATATTAATTTTGCTGATTTCATTATTATTGCTTTTATTTTTTTCTGCCTTTTTTTCCGGGTCTGAAACAGCTCTCATGGCAATAAGCAGACTTCGTTTGAAGCATCTTGCAGAAACAAGACCGAAAAGAACAAGGACAGTTGAACGTGTACTCAAAGAACCTGATAAATTGATAGGTGCCATATTACTGGGAAATAATCTTGTGAACGTGGCAATGACAGCTCTTGCAACATCTCTTGCCATCAGTTTGTGGGGGGATAAAGGCATTGCTTATGTTACTGCGGCGTTAACACTCACAATTTTGATTTTTGCTGAGATCACGCCAAAAGTATATGCAAAGTATTTTAATGAGCGAGTTTCTTTTCAAGTAGCCCCCGTTCTTAGATTGATAATGACTATTTTTAAACCTGTGGTGGCAGTGATTACATACATAAGCACAAAAATTTTATATCTGATTGGATTGAATATTAGAAGAGTAAAAAAGCCTTTGATTACGGAATCTGAATTAAGGACATTTATTAAGGTGAGCAGAGATTCAGGTGCTATTACGCCGGAGGAAAAGAGAATGCTTACAAGAGTGTTTACATTGAATGATAAAACCGTAGGAGAGATAATGATACCGGCAGAAAAAATGGCAATCTTTGAAATAGATGCCTCAGAAGAAGAGATATTGAAGAAAATAGTAAGGACAGGCTATTCGAGGTTTCCAGTGAGATCAGCTAAAAAGTCTGAGATAGTGGGAACCGTTAATGTTAAAGACATATTTGGTGTCATCTCAAAAAGAAAAAGCATTTCATTGAAAAAGATCTTGAGACCGACCTATTTTGTTTCAGATGAAGATAAAATAGATACACAACTCCGACGCTTTCAGAGGAGAAGAATTCATCAAGCTGTCGTTTTAGATAAAGAAGACAGAGTTTCAGGATTGATTACTCTGGAAGATATTCTGGAGGAATTGGTAGGGAGTATTAAGGATGAACATGATTTGTATTGAAGATGACGAGAGAATTTTATTATTCAAATGGTCCAAAATTTTGCAACACGAGCTCCTGATGGGGGCGGAGGAGAGAGATAGCGCGCGATGAGCAAATGATAAACATGTATGATTCCGCAAAATCACTCACAGAGGAACCGATCAATTTCTTTTTTTACGGAATTTTGACAAAACAATCGGAGGCTAAGTGAAAATTCCGTACTCTCGATTTTTCAGGTTTATGATTATGGGATGTCTCATTATGCTCTCGGCTAATGCATCATCCTCGCAGACCCTCGAACTCAAAGGTCTCCTCTCCGGATGGGTCACTGTTAATACGGAAAATATCTCCGAACCACAGTTTGGTCTGTATTATATTCCTGAATTCTCGATCAAAAAAACTGTCTCACAAAATTGTTCCATTGATTTTGATCTTTTTTTGAATGTCAATGCGACAGCCCGCCTGCAATCCCAGGAAGAGATTCAAACAAGAAGCGAAATCAAACTTTACAGAATGTGGGGGCGGATTTCGTCCTCCCAGTTTGAAGCCAGGCTTGGACTCCAAAAGATAAATTTTGGTTCTGCTTCCCTTTTAAGGCCTCTGATGTGGTTTGACCGCATCGATCCCCGCGATCCTTTGCAGCTCACGGAGGGCGTTTACGGCATTCTCATGAGGTACTACTTCTTGAACAACACCAATATCTGGATTTGGGGACTTTACGGCAACAATAACACAAAAGGATGGGAATTTCTTTCGACCAAGCCTCGATCTGTGGAATTCGGAGGGCGCTTCCAGCACCCTGTCGGAAACGGAGAGATGGCTCTCACCTATCATCACCGACAAATCGATCCAAACCAAGGCTTTTCCGGCCTGGATCTGGCAAATGGCTCTTCTATTCCGGAAGACCGTTTCGCGCTGGACGGCAAATGGGATATAGGAATCGGATTCTGGTTCGAAGGAACCATCACTCATCAGAACAGCAAGCAGCTGCCTTACCCATGGCAGAAAGCTGTTACTGTTGGATTCGATTATACTTTCGGTCTTGGCAACGGCCTGAATCTGACTGGAGAATATTTTGTTTTTGCAAGCAGTCAGGAGGTCCTTGGTTCTGGCGATAGTATGAAATTTGCAGCCTTGTCTATGAACTACCCCTTGAGTATACTGGATAACTTGAGCTGTATTTTTTATTATGATTGGAAAAACAAGAATCTCTACAGCTTCCTCAACTGGAGACGAACATATGACCAGTGGATCATCAATATTATCGGATTCTGGAATCCGAAGCTTTTTCAGATCTACCAGAATCTGACGGAGAACAACATGTTTGCAGGAAAAGGGATTCAGATCATGGTTATTTTTAATTATTGAGAATTCTTATGGGCAAAATTCATTTTTCAAACATGAAAGAGAGGTCACAATGGAAAACTCTTTTTTGATCAAAACTAAAGATCTTGTCAAAACCTATCCCATGGGCCAGACGAAGATTTTCGCGCTCAATGGAGTGAACCTTAACTTTATGCCTGGAGAGTTTGCAGGTCTTGTTGGTCCGAGCGGTTCGGGGAAAACAACATTTCTCAATATCGTTGGCTCTCTCGACTCACCAACAGAAGGAAGCGCGGTTGTTATGGGGAAAAAGATCGAAGACCTGTCGCATAAACAGGCGGCATGGCTGCGCAACAGAAACATCGGATTTATCTTTCAAACGTTCAACCTTCTTCCGGTATACACTGTCTACGAAAACGTCGAGTTTACTTTACTTCTGCTCAATCTGTCTCCGAAAGAACGCAAAGATAAGGTCATGAAAGCCTTGGAGTGGGTCAAGCTGGCGGACAGAGCAAAATCCAAACCCGCACAGCTCTCTGGAGGACAAAGCCAGAGGGTGGCCGTAGCCAGGGCTATTGTTAAGGAACCACCCATTATTCTTGCCGATGAACCGACAGCCAATCTCGACGCGGAGAATTCATTCAACATTCTAGATACCATGGAAGAGCTGAACCGCGAACTGGGAACAACTTTTATTTTCGCCACTCACGATGAAAAAGTCATCAAATACCTGCGTCGGAAAATCACTTTGGTTGATGGGAAAGTTGCCAAGGATGAGGTTTTTGAGCAAAAAAAAGTGAAAGGAGAGGATCAATGATTATTCCTCGCCTGGCACTAAAGAATCTGCTGGGAGCAGGACTCCGGACATGGTTGAATGCGGTGGTCCTGTCCCTTTCCTTTGTGCTCATCATTTTCTTGCAGGGCCTGTATAAGGGGATGGGTGATCAAGCAAAAAAGGCCAAAATAGACACTGAATTCGGAGGAGGCCAGTACTGGCATGAAAGTTATGATCCATTTGACCCTCTCACGTTAGAGGATGCCCATGGAATTGTTCCCGGTCCTATACAGGAGAAAATCGATGAAGGCGAAGCCACTCCCATACTGGTGACTCAAGCGACCATTTATCCTGAAGGCCGCCTCCACACGATCCTCCTGAAAGGAATCGATCCCCAGCAATCAGTTGTCAATCTTCCCTCAAAATTTCTTGTCCAGGAAGGCGAAGAAGTTTCGGCTCTCATCGGAACACGGATGGCGGAAAGCACCGGTCTTAAGTTGGGCGATATGGTTACTGTTCGATGGCGGGATGCAAAGGGAACATTTGATGCGCGTGATGTCCAGATAACACAGGTCATGAAGACCTCCGTGACTACGGTTGACCAGGGACAAATTTGGATTCCTCTGGAGAAAATGAGAGAACTGATGAGCATGGAAAACGAGGCGAGTCTTGTGGTTATTGCTAAAAATACGGAGGAAATCCTGACTGTCCCAGGATGGAACTTTAAGTCTTTAGAATTCCTTCTCGCAGATATTGAATCGCTGGTGAAGGCCAAAACGGCAGGTGGTTCCATCATGTATATATTTTTGCTCTTGCTCGCCATGCTGGCCATTTTCAACACACAGGTTCTCTCTATTTTCCGGAGGCGGAAAGAGATGGGCACGATGATGGCCATGGGCTTCACCAGATTCAAAGTTATTCAACTTTTCACCCTGGAAGGAGCTATGCATTCGGTTTTGGCTGCCATTATTGCCGCCATATACGGGATTCCCTTTTTGGTATGGTTTTCTAAAACAGGTTGGGCCCTACCAGAGGAAACAGACACTTTTGGGTTTGCGCTGGGAGAAAAACTTTTCCCAGTCTACAGCGTTGGGTTGGTGCTGGGAACGGTTGTCTTGGTCCTGATAGTCACGACGATCGTGAGTTTCCTGCCCACGCGTAAGATTGCCAAACTCAAACCCACCGATGCGTTGAGAGGTAAAATGTCATGATTAAATTCATACTCAAAGGAATAATCCGAGACAGGTCTCGCAGCCTGTTCCCGGTATTAACCGTTCTTATAGGAGTGGCGATTACAGTCCTGGGATATTGTTACTTTAGTGGAGTTATGACCAGCTGGCTTCAAACCAGCGCCAAATTTGAGGCCGGGCATATGAAAATCATGTCCCGAGCTTACGCGGAGAATGCTGATCAAATGCCCAATGATCTGGCATTTATCGGCGTCAACAATCTCATGACTGACCTAAACAGGGATTTTCCCGATCTTATTATTGCCAACAGAATTCGGTTTGGAGGGCTTTTTGATGTTCCGGATGAACAGGGGGAAACAAAGACTCAAGGTCCTATAGCCGGGCTGGCAGTAGATCTGCTTTCTGAAGAGAGCACGGAGAAGGATTTGCTTAACCTTGAAAACGCTGTGGTGCGTGGGCGTCTGCCTGAAAAACAGGGGGAGATTCTCATCAGCGATGATTTCGCCCGGCGTTTGGATATTCAACCCGGACAAAAAGCCACTCTCATCGGCTCGACCATGTATGGGAACATGGCTACGGCGAACTTCACAGTCGTTGGGATGCTTCGTTTCGGTATCTCGGCCTTAGACCGCGGTACCATGATGGCAGAGTTAGCAGATATCCAGGTAGCTCTGGATATGGAAGATGCTGCGGGTGAGATTCTGGTTTTTTTCAATGATTTCGTCTACCAGGAAGATGAGGCAGAAAGAATTGCCAAAATTTTTAATACGAAATATTCCGATGAGGAAGATGAGTTTTCTCCGGTGATGAAAACTTTTCGCAGCCAGGGAGGGATGGCTGACTACATGGCTATGGTGAATACAATGATGGGTGTGATGATGTTCTCTTTCATTGCCGTGATGTCTATTGTTCTTTGGAACGCAGGGCTAATGGGAAGTCTCAGACGATATGGAGAGATTGGTGTGCGCCTGGCATTGGGAGAAGACAAAGGACATCTCTACCGTTCCATGATCACTGAATCCTTGATGATAGGTGTTATAGGCTCAATCCTCGGGACCGCTTTTGGTCTGGCTTTCTCTTATTATCTTCAAGTCAAAGGAATCAATTTGGGGAACATGATGCAAAGCGCATCCACGGTGATAAGTGATGTGGTACGAGCGAAGGTCACTCCAGTGAGTTATGTGATCGGTTTTGTCCCGGGTCTTATAGCCACTTTTCTTGGAACATGCATATCAGGCCTCGGCATCTATAAACGACAGACATCCCAATTGATGAAGGAGCTGGAAGTATGAAAAAGATATTCTATCTATTTTGTCTACTTGCTCTTTTGACGGCTGGCGGCATAACGGAAGAATGGCCTTCAGGCGATTGGGTCCTTAAACGTGTGGATGAAAACATCGGATCAGATAATAAAGTCTCTACCGGTGAGATGGTTATCCATGGACGGAGGGGAAGCCGCTCGATCAAGTCCAAATCATGGCTTCAAGGCATGGATAAATCTTTCACCGAATATTTGGCCCCCGCGCGTGAAAAGGGAACCAAGATGCTCAAACTCGAAGACCAGTTATGGATATACATGCCTTCCACTGACAGGACAATAATGATCTCAGGCCATATGCTGCGGCAGTCGGTCATGGGATCGGATCTTTCTTATGAAGATTTCATGGAAGACCCTGAACTGAATGAACTTTATGAAGCCAAAGTTGTTGCCGAAGAAGTTTTCCTTGAACGTTCTTGCTGGGTGCTCGAATTGACATCTAAGGGACGCGATATTGCTTATCACTCACGGAAAATCTGGGTCGACAAAGAGAGGTTTGTTTCTCTGAAGGAGGAACGTTTTGCCAAAAGCGGGAAACTTCTTAAAACCTTTACTGTGATAAAAGTCAGGCAGATCCAAAACCGGTGGATACCCACGCATGTTGTCTTTAAGGATGAACTTAAAAGCGGGAAAGGAACAGAGTTTTTCCTCGAATCTATCGAGCTGAATGCCAACATCCCTGAGCATATTTTTACGAAAGCATCGCTGAGGAAGTAATACCAATTTAGGGGATGTGATGAAGATCTGCCCATCCAACTGTTCCCCTAATATCGGTCCAGCTGTTATGTTAAAATCTCACTGGAGCAAAGTTACACAGGTAGTTAAGAACAAAGTGGTGGGATACAGGATTTGAACCTGCGACTTCTACCGTGTGTAGGTTAAACGGGAAAAAGAAAAAGCGCAGAAAATAAAGGATTTCCCCTGTAAAACGAAGGAAAATAAGGCTGTTTGGATTGTGATATTTTATGATATTTTAACGGGTTCTTATACATTTCGCGATATTTTTGGGCACAGCTTGGACACAGTTATAATTCAATAGGAAGTATAATGATTGAAAGGATGATGTGCTCCTAATCCGTAATCTTTCCTCGCTGCCAGGGCCAGGCTCCTACAGACGCAGCGGGTTTTTAGGATGGAATAAATTTTGAATTTGACATCGAATATGTCCGATTATACAATTTGTTTGTTCGTTGCCATGATAATGGGATAATTTGATGAAAATATTTGCTTTTGTTGGAATTTCCGATTCAGGTAAAACACACCTAATGCGGGAACTGATCGGAGAACTCAACAGCAGGGGGTACACTGTATCAATCATAAAACATTGCGCCCATGGTTTTGACCTCGAAGAACAGGGAAAAGACACAGCCCAATTCATAGAAGCTGGATCCGATTCTGTCTGTATGTATTCTCCGGATGGAATGGCTGTCTTTCAACAAAAAAAGACCGAGCTCGATGTCAAAAAGATTTCCAGAGAGTATCTTAAGTGCAGCGACTTTATCCTGGTAGAGGGAGCCGCGTCAGATAAAACACTCAAAAAAATCGAGGTGCTACGCAAAGGATTTTCTGAAAAAATATTATGCTCTCCAGAAGAACTGATCGCCGTTGTTTCAGATTTTGATGTGGGAAAGGACATTCCTGTGTTTCATCCAGAAGACATTGAAAAAATTGCTGATTTCGTGGAAAACTATCCCCATGAAAAGGAACCGCAGCTCCAGCTCGATATTGACGATGTATCCATTCCTATGAATCCCTTTGTACAGAAAATATTCAGCAACACCCTGATGGGAATGATCCGTTCTCTGGAGGGGATACCAGAAGACCCGGAATGTATCACTCTGTCCTTGTCAAAAAAAGGAAAAAAAGATGAAAAAAATTAAACCCATAATGCTGCTGTTTCTCTTCGGCTCAATCTGGGGAATAAATGAAGTCTTCCTAGGAGAAATCTTATATCGGAATGATGTTCAAAATTCATCGGTTATCCTAACGGTTATGGCTCTTTTTTTGTTGGCGATATCCCGCGGCATGATTAACAAGCCCGGTTCTTCGGCCTTGATCGGGGCATTTGCTGTTCTCTTCCGTTTGGCAAATACGGCCCCTTCCTACTGCCATCTTCTCGGAATTTTCCTTTTAGGCGCCACATTTGATGTCTTTTCCTCTTTGCTGATAAAAAACAAAGCACAAGCGCCACTCAGATGGGGCGCTACAGGCATGCTGAGTGCTTTTGGGAATAATGCACTTTTCGCTCTTTTGATCACATATGTCTTTCGCTATGAATATTGGATAGTCGGGGGATTTTCAAAGGTTTTCCAACACATTTTTATCAGTGGGAGCATTATCACCGTTATAGCAGCACTCCTAGTACCCGTGGGATTTTTTGTTGGGAAAAATGGAGGCATTCTTTTTGACCGGCGTCCGCGCTGGTCCTATGCTGGAACAATCCTCGGATCGATCGTTCTCTGGATAGTTGCCATGTTTTTAGGTTGACCGAAACAATCCAGAACGCGATATTTTTCATTCCTTCCAGTTTTTTACCAAAATCATATTCAGATGTTGACGAGGGAAGGAATATTTTGATAACCAGCGTTGTCGGGAAAATACACAGGATTCGAACAGGTGACTTCTACCGTGAATCTTTAGAAAACGCAAGAGATTCAGTTAAAACGAAAGCTGCCTGGAGATAGGATGTCGGGCAGAGCGCGAAACATTCCATGCAGCTGTGGCACTCCTTTGCGGCTATTTCCGGAATGAACCTTATCTCCCGTCTTGCTCCACATTCCACAAATCCTACCGCATTTTTCTTCTTTACCTCAGCACAGTATCTCACACATAGTCCACACAGTACGCAGAAGGAGGACTCTTTTTCAAAACGGTCTTTGTCTGCTCCATATTCTTGAGCCAAATCCTGCAATTGGGGTGAACAGGGAGCATGAGCCAGCAGAAACTCCAAAATCATTTTGCGAATTTTATCGATCTTATCAGACCTGGTTCTTACGACCAAATCCTGTTCTACCGGGTAAAGGCAGGCAGCAACGAATTTTGTCCAGCCGCGAACTTCTGCTTCTACGGTGCAAACGCGACATGCCCCATAAGGTTCTAATTTCTGGTGGTGACAGAGCGTAGGAATATATATATCTGCTTTTTGGGCTGCCTCCAGAACGGTCATCCCTTCCACTGCTTTCACTTCTTTTCCATCTATCTGAATAATGATTTCACTCTTCTTTTTCTGACTTCCCATCATCATTCTCTTTTCTCTGCCGGGTTTTTCACCTTTGCGATGTTTGCCTCATACTCATCTCTGAAGTATCGCAGCGTGCTTCGGAGCGGGTCAGCAGCCGCTTTCCCTAACGCACACAAAGAGGCCTCTCCGGTGACCTCGGATATCTCCTCCAAAAGCTCGATGTCCCCCTCTCTTGCCTTCCCAT
>JABAOH010001337.1_pt1 | contig 48207 bp, 44 predicted proteins | sample 7062181 | NCBI WGS metagenome assembly JABAOH01 (sample SAMN14538630, study PRJNA623070) | marine sediment metagenome | biome: marine biome [ENVO:00000428]; feature: marine pelagic biome [ENVO:01000023]; material: deep marine sediment [ENVO:00002113]; isolation source: pool of 5 deep marine... | reverse complement strand
TATGTGAAAATCATCTTCATGATAAATATTCTTATAACCTATCAGTTATAATACAAAAGTTTTCACGCCTATATTTAAAAAATATCTCTCGTGCCCATCATGCAAACATATTAATAACTAACCTATTTTGAAAAGATTCAAAATCCCCGATTTTAATGGATGAGTTAGAGCTCTTGCACGAATGTTACTGGCGCACGACTCGGAAACCGATTTGAGTGTGCCTCTCATCAGGATGATAATAGAAGCGGTTTCCCGAACGCAGGCATCGAACAGAATGATACCAGCACCCTCCGCGGCGCACGCGCAGTTCTCCACTCTCTGGTCCCCGGGGATCCGTTAAGTGCTCGTTACTTTCGTAGGTTGGACTGTACCAATCGGAGCACCATTCCTCGATATTTCCACAGAGGTCATACAATCCCCACGGATTCGGCTTTTTCATTCCGACGGGGTGAGTGGTTCCTTCGGAATTCTCTTTGTACCAGGCGTATGAGTCATCCATATCGTTACCCCAGTAGAATGTCGTTGTCGTGTTTGCCCGGCAGGCATATTCCCATTCCGCTTCCGTTGGTAGACGATATTTGTGTCCCGTCTTTTCGCTCAGCTTCTTGCAGAATTTCACCGCTTCGGGCCAGGTGATGTTATCCACCGGAAGATTGTCACCCTTAAATTTGCTGGGATTATTACCCATCAATGCAATGTACTGGGCCTGCGTCACTTCATACTTCCCGATATAGAAAGGCTTACTGATTGTCACTTTATGAACAGGGCTTTCATCGCTGTTTCTTCCCGGTTCATCACTGGGTGTGCCCATCGTGAAAGAGCCGGCCGGGATGCGGACGAGCTCAATGCCATTTTCGATAATGGTTCTGCCCTGTAGAGAGAGAGTCTCTTTAGAACAGGCAGACATATTCGAATATTTATTAATTACCTCTTCACCTTCATTCCCGCCGATCCCGGTTTGCAGTGTAACTGCTAATAATATTATAGTCGGACCTTTCAATTTTATTGACATATCCAATATTCCTCCTTATATACAATTGGCTTGAAATTATAAATTCCAAACATAGCAGATATAAAATAAAATTGGTCTATTTTCAAGACATTTTTGTATTAGTATTAGTATTTTACAATTTAAAATCTGGATATAGATGAAAATATAATCTCCATATAGAAGTGAGTTAGAGTCTTCAAAATCATGAACGGGATCTGATGGTAATTCTATATCTTTAAACATGATTGGAAGGCCATTTGCTGAAAATGAATCTTTTGAATCCATCAATTGAAAATAAAGATGATGGTTCGTACAATTACTAGTATTCCCAATTTTAGCTATCACTTCTCCTTGTTTATGAGATCACATAACAATAATGATTAGCTGCCAATTATTACACAAAATATCTTCCTAATAATATGATAAAATATCCATTATTGGAATATTTTCCTACTATTATGAACATAGAACTTCCTAATATTGGAATATGTTAAAGCAAAATTAACTTCCTAATATTATGAATTTTTCTTCTTATCATATACTATTCTACTTTCCAAACCAAGATCTAAGACATCCCCATAGGAAAGCTCCCATAATTTTCTTGTGTCATTCCATCTGCCACCTAAAGATTTTACTGCTTTATAGATATGAACTTCTCCCCAGTTTATACGAATTTTTACAATTTTATTCCTTGGGATTTTATTATTATTCTTATGCCAGGAAACTTCTTCTTCAATTAACTCAACAGTCTTGATTCGCTTATGTTTTAAAGCATCATATCTATATCTAACACATACTAATTTTTCTCCGTACTTTTCCAAAAGTTTCTCTGTTCCTGGTTTACCAGGTAAAAGATTTTTATTTGCTTTCATAACGGTGGATTTCTATTATTTTTTATGTCATAGCGTTAACGAACATATACCAGGTTTTCGCCATATTTTTCTGCTAATTTTTTAGTCCCGGGTTGACCTGGCTGCAGTTTTTTAATGGTTTTCATTTTGTTTTATTTTTGCTAAATTTTATCCGCTGGGCTGGTTACACCTAATCCTTTAATCACATGGGTATAAATTTCTGTTGTTTTCACATCTTTATGTCCTAAGAGTTCTTGCACGGTACGTATATCTAGTCCATCCTGGAGTAAATGAGTTGCAAATGAATGCCGAAAGGTATGACATGATGCATGCTTTGTAATGCCAGCTTTTCGAATTGCATGTTTTACGGTTTTTTGCAGAACAGTTTCATAGATATGATGTCGTCGATGAATTCCAGTTCTTGGGCATTTGGATATTTGAGTCGCTGGAAATACATATTGCCAGCCCCATTCTTTGGCTGCATTTGGATATTTTCTTTCTAAAGCATAAGGAAGATAAACAGAGCCATACCCATCTTTCAAATCTTTTTCATGTAATTTTTTAACGGTTTTTAAATGTTCTTGAAGTGGCTTTTTTATAATTTGTGGGAGTACTGTGATGCGGTCTTTATTACCTTTGGAATCACGTACAGTAATTTGATTATACTCAAAGTCAATATCTTTTACCCGCAGTTGCAGACATTCGGTCAGCCTGAGGCCAGCCCCATAAAGCAAATTTGCCATAATCCAATTCGTTCCCGAAAGTTGATTTATCACTGCTTTTGCTTCTTTTTTCGTGAAGACGACTGGCTCGCGCTCACGCTTTTTCGCCCAGGTAATATTCCCCAAATCACCCAGTTCGATTTGAAGCACCTGTTTATAAAGAAAGACGATCGCACACAATGCTTGATTTTGTGTGGAAGCTGAGACCTTCTCGTTCACTGCTAAATGGGTAATGAATTGATTGATCTCCTTTTCGCCCATCTCTTTTGGGTGACGCTTATGATGGAAAAAAATATATTTCTTGATCCAGTGAATGTAAGCTTCTTCGGTCTTCATGCTGTAATGTTTTGTGCGAAGTACATGCCGCACATGATCCAGAAGTTTTGGCTTTTTTTGAACTGGGGGATGTTCTGTTATCTGATTCATAAGTAACCTTATTTTCGGCTATTATGCCTATTGCATGTTTCGATAGCAGATTTCAACTTTGTGCAGGTGGAAAGATCGGTAAGTCAGTCGCAGGAAATCAGATCCCTGTTAAGTATTCGTTTGTAATTTTTTACGAATATGTTACGCTAATAATTTCAATTAATTATACAAAAGAAAAAAGTTGCATTTTATTACTTAACAGGTGTATCAGCCATTCATCGGATCAGGTCGAGTGTTATTCCACCTGCAAGATAAATTTTTTTAAATAATTTATTGTTTGCTAATATAGTAAAATAACTTTAAAATGTCAACATTTAATTTGAGGATTTAAAGAATTAATCAAGGATAATTATCCAGAAAATGCGCTATTGATGAACCTTGTCTATTTTTTTACTTGATTTTTAACTTATTGTATTTTATATTGTCTGTATGTAAAATATTTAAAATATTGGAGAGAGGAAAAATTGACAGTGAGTAATATGGTTTTCAGACTGGAGTTGGGGAAGGATACAACCCCAGGCATAAATCGACCTCAGAATGAGGATCATATTGGCTACTATTTTCCTCAACAGCCTGAGGTTCTCCTGCTTAGGGGACAAATGTTTATCATTGCCGATGGTAATGGGGAGCAAGGTTTGGGGGAATTTGCCAGTAAAATGGCTATTCAGACAGTCATTCAAGAATATTATGAGGAGCCCTGGGTTGGCACTGTGGATGAAATGCTTTCTAAATCGCTGCTAAGAGCGAATAGGACCGTATACGATGCGAATATCGAAAATAGGTCTCCAGTGCATTTTTCAACTTCACTCACCTGCTGCGTCATTCATCAAGAAATCCTTTATATTGCTCATATCGGTAACTGCTGCGCATATTTGCTAAGCGATTCAAACTTTGAAATTCTAACCCAGAGTCATTCATTTGATGTCGACAGAGGTGACCGTCCCATCGATATTCAGGGAGAAGAAAATGGAAAAGTCCTGGTACGTTCCCTGGGTATCGAGGAAGAAGTGAAAATAGACATGATTCAGCGAAAACTTCAAATAAATGATATTATTTTGTTATGCACAGATGGTGTTTATACTGCGATACCCGAACATGAAATTCAAAGCATTGTCGCTTCCTCGTTACCACAAGATGCCTGCGAATTAATTGTTAAACAGGCTCTTGCCAACAAGACCCCAGACGATGCCACGGCAATGTTGGTCAAGATTAAAAGTATCAAACGTCTCGAAGCAGATGAAAAACCTTCAGCCACGGTTGTCGATCACTCTCAACCTGCAGAACGTCAGATAGTTATCAAAGGCGTTCGTTATCGGTCAACGTGGAAGGAAAAGAAATTATCACCTCCGGAAGAGGAGAGTGTGGCTGAATTTTCTCAGGATCGGGATGTCCGACGACCTTTTGTTAAGCGTACGACCAGACCGAATTGGAAACGACATTTTTCTATACGACAATTTTTGAATATATTTACTTTATTGATCGTTGTTGCTTTCATTATTGTTTTAATCGTTAAATATGGTCCTAAATATTGGAAATCAGGAATCATACCATCTGTGAAAACAATAACCACGGATACGTTGCGTCAAATCAGCGAATTAAAATCTGAGCCACCTCAGCAAAAAGAGGAAATTGCACAGGCACCGATTGATTACGCGGAAGTCAATCAAATTGAAGATACCAGTAAATTTGCGCTTGTTGAGGAACTTGAAATGCCTGGCAGCATGGCGCTCGACATTATCATTGTTGATGGATCTTTCAGACGTAATCTCTCATGGAACAATTATATCGATGAGATGAAAAGGATCTCTGGTATTGATCGGATTAGTAAAGTAAAATCTTCATTCAGGCTTAAAAAATCGAAAATTCTATGGCGAAGAAATGCTGATTCTGAAAAAGAGAATGTTATAAAAGAGCGAGTCGATCAATATCGGCGGCTTTTTTCCCAGTATTTTCAGGTCAATGCTAATGTACAACCATTAGACCTGACTTTAGTGCTTGGTGCTGATTTTACATTACCCCCACTTCAAACAAGCTACCGAGATGGTCAGGAAATGAATAATGTAAAATATTACCTGGAAATATTAAACGGTTATACTGTTCCAGGCCTGGCAAGACGGTTAAGTGAACAATTACATAAGCAAAAGATAAATAAAGGTCAACTTGAAGTAATTGATTATCGAAATGCTGATAAGAGGAGCTATCGAGTTTCTTTTATTAAGTGTGATCAGTCTTGCAATGATGTGGCGGAAGAATTAAATAGATTCCTGGGACAACGATTATCTATTGTTAATTCTCGATTGTTTGATATTAAATTGATTGTTGGAACGGATATTGTTTTTTAATTGAAAATTTTTAGTGCTGCAAGTCACTAAAGTTTATAAAAGCTTGATAATTTTGAGGAGACTGATATTTTGCTTCGGTTTAAATTCTTACTTATTTCTTTTACTATTCTTCTATTCAGTGGTACTTCCCGAAATACAAACAAAACAGTTAAATTCGGTCTCGATGTCTTCATGGAAAGCAAGTTAGATTTACTCCAGGATAAGCGGATCGGGGTGATCACCAATCAAACTGGTGTGAATTCAGAAGGAAAGCATATAATAGATTTACTTTACAACGCGCCAGAGGTTGAGTTGGTGGCATTATTTGGACCAGAGCATGGTATTCGAGGAGATGTGGAAGGCGGCTATCGTATCGATAATCAAAAAGATCCCAAAACTGGCGCTCCTATCTTCAGTATTTATGGTAAGAAGAAAAAACCCACTCCTGAACAGTTGCAGAATATCGATGTACTTTTATTTGATATTCAGGATGTTGGCACAAGATTCTATACTTATATCAGCACGATGTCCCTCGGCATGGAAGCTGCCGCAGAAAACAATATTGAGTTTATGGTCCTGGATCGTCCCAATCCGATCACCGGCATATTCGTTGAGGGACCGGTACTGGAAGAAGAATACAGGTCTTTTGTTGGCGCACACCCCATTGCGTTAAGGCATGGCATGACGATTGGCGAACTGGCAACAATGTTTAACGAAGAGGGATGGTTATCCAATGGTGTAAAGGCAAAATTGACTGTAATCCAGATGGAAAATTGGAAACGAGATCGCTGGTACGATGAACTGGGACTAAAATGGATCAAGCCTTCTCCAAATATGCCCTCGCCAATCACGGCGTTGCTCTATCCCGGTATGGGATTGTTAGAAACGTGCAATATATCTGAAGGACGAGGTACAACCCGACCATTTGAAAATATTGGCGCTCCCTGGCTTGATCATGATAGCATCGCTGAGATACTCAATGAGGCAAAGATTCCAGGAATAAAAATTGATACGACTTCTTATGTCCCTGTTGATATGCCTGGTGCTGCGATGAATCCTGTTTATGAAGGGCAGCGCTGTCGGGGCTTATTGTTTACGGTTACGGATCCTCATCGCTTTCCCTCTGTGGCGTTTGGCATTCATTTAATCTGCGCCATTAAAAAACGACATCCGGATCAATTTGCCTGGAATTCACTCCGAAGCCCTCTGATTATGTTTGGAAATGATGAAACGCCACAAACGATCGATGAAGGAAAATCACCAGTTCACATTATTCAGGCGTGGCAGCCAAAACTGAAAGAATTTAAGCAGTTAAGAAAAAAATACTTAATTTATGAGTAACTTAACGATTATCCGCCCGAAGCTTTGAGAGCTTGAAGAAGGTATAGTATCTGTGGGAGTTTATGTAGCTAAGAGAACATATCTGCTTTATGAATGATTCACTCTGGGCTCTGAAGGCAAAACTTTATCGTTCTGTACGAACAGGTTTTCCTTTTAATCTAATTCTTAAAGGAGAGAATAGAAACCTCAAATTATTACTTCGTTCAACTGAAATTAAAGGTAAAAGGGTGGTCGACCTGGGAACTGGAACTGGTAATGTACTTCATTATTTAGGGGATGCTGATCAATATTTGGGAATCGATCTTACCTTCGATATGTTAAAGAGTACTCAACAAAATTATCCTGACGCTAAATTGGTTGTTGCTGATGCATTAAATTTACCGATAAAAACAGATTCTGCGGAGCTTATGACAGCGGTTGGATTGAGTGAATATTTAAAAGATGTCAAACCCTTATTTAGAGAAGCTTATCGTATCTTAAAAAACTCTGGATACTTACTTGTGACATTTTCTCCTCCAGGAATATGGACCGGTTTACGCGTGTTGCTAGGTCATCCAATTTATCCCATAACTCTGGATGAGTTAAAAGTAATTGCCTTAAATGAGAAATTTCATTTTATGAGAAATACTCATTCGCTAATGCAGGGACAGGTCTTGTTTGAGAAAAAATAATGAGTAACAATGGCTGTTAAAATTTTAGAACTGCCACGGCAACCTTCATGTTAAATTAATCATGGTGTTGCTACTCGAGGAGAACATGGCATCCCAACAATTGGATTCGGTCCTGGAAAAGAAAAGGACTGTCACTGCCCTAATGAGAAAATATCTGTAATTGATGTAATTAATGCGAGTAAGGTCTACGCACAGTTTGCCTTGGAATTTCTTAACCGATCGAAAGCCTGAATGTAATTTCAGGTTAAGATTTTGAAGCGCTTTATTATTTTCAAACAATTCTTAGTCTTTTTTCAATGAAATTAAAGAGATGATCCTATTATGAAATCAAGATCAGAATTATCCAGTTCTCTTGTTCATTTTGAAATAGTAGAAAATAGTCCTCATCACAAACAAAGAAGCGATAAAACGCCTAAATCCAGCCTTGAACGGCTTGTTTACAATTCTGAGAACATTTCAGATTTATTAACTTCTAAAGAAGAATTGAAGAATTTAAGGTTTGATGACTTAGAACTGCTTAGAGATATTCGGGATCTTGTTGAGACTGATCCTAAAAAGTTTGATCATATTAAAAAACCAGTTGAGTTTCGAAGGGAGATTCGAGCTAAAATACTTCCCAAATACATTACTAAAGAATTTATTAGACTGACCCAGGAAAAATTTTTAAATGAGCTCCTCAGAACCTCCCGTACTGGAACTGATCAAGATTCTTTAATGACGGCATTGGTTTTCCTGCAATCACATACCGATTTAGGATTACCGCTGGAAGACAATCCACTATGGGAAATTATTTTTAATCTATCAATAAGAGATGGTCTTAAGTTTATCGATTCGCTAACTGTTTTAATTGAAGGATTGGATAGTCTCAAAATCAATGATCCGGATTTTTTAACTCGAGACCCACTCATTTTGCAGAAAACTAAACAAATCTGTCAATTCCCCATTTTCTGGAAGCTCCTTATCGAACATAAAGAGATTCTCCCATTCGAAGGAATTGTATCATCCATTCTGCGAGGAGACCTGATGATAGAGATTTATTTTGATGAGTTGGTTCACTTGCCTTATTACCTTTTTCAACTCTTTAAACCTGATCTACAAAATAAAGACTTTTTAAGCGAAATGATACCCGATGGTGATAAAGAAATCCTGGCCCAAGAACTTTACCAGGCAATATTAAAAAGTGTTGAAAAGGATTTGCCCTTTTTATTATCAACTTTGATAAAACGCATCGAAAAAATTAGCAATACCATCAAAGAATCTGCCCAGAAAGAACAGTTAAAACTTGCTATTGAGACGCTTAAATCAGAAGACCAACTGGCAAACAATATTTTTTTAATTACATTGATTGCAGCGAAAATTAGTATGAAAAAATATTGGGAGAATCAACGTGATAGATTTTTCTTTTTCACAATCTTGAAAGATCCTTTGGATGCAAAGAATTATTTTGATTATGGACATATATTGCTTAAACAGAAACATAAAGCCAGTGCCGAACAACTTTTTAAGTGTGCTGCTGAGATTGATTATCAGAATTTTTGGGGCTTTTGGGGACTCGGATATTTTTATTTTAAGACGAACAGACTCCTAAATGCTGAACAATTTTTAAATAAAGGTTTAAAGATAGCTCAACAATTGGAAATTCAAAAACCCAACATGTTCCGACGTGAGTTATTTCTTATTAAGGAAGATATTAAGAAGCTAAAGCAAAAGAAAATGAAGCTTCAGGCAATCGAACAGCCGCAAATTGAATTGTTCGCTGCTGCATCGTAGTGAAAAATTTTATCGATCTATTTAATATTAAAAATATATTGCTATTTTAATAACAATTTCTTAATTTATTTGTAACGAAACTCCTGCAAAATTTCTTCAACTTATTTCACGACTTAGAAATGCATCATGAACTAACCTCAATTGTGAATCATTTTTTAATCATTTAACCTAATGAGAGGTGAACTTATGAAAAGACATTTCTTGATGCTGGTTTTGAGTTTTGTCGTAGCGATAATAGCCAACGGACAGGAATATTGGTATTGGCAAAATCCGATTCCCCAGGGAAATGAATTACATGACATCTGGCTGTTTGATGAACAATCAGCAATAGCTGTTGGTGATGTTGGAACAGTAATAAAGACCGATGATGGTGGATTAAATTGGATAGTTAAACACTATGTCGGAGGCATCACTGGCGATTTGAAGGCTGTTTTTTTCATTAGTCAAACAATTGGCTGGGCCGGTGGTACCGAAGGGAAAATTTTAAAAACGACCGATGGGGGGGAAAATTGGTCAGCACAAACGATTGACAATGTATCAGCGATTAATGGGATATTTTTTCATAATAGTCAAAATGGTTGGGCCGTGGGGAATCGAGTCCATCTCAACCATGAAATAGGAGTGATTTTAAAAACGACCGATGGGGGCACTAGCTGGACAGTAGAGGAAAATCCAAATGCGAAAAGATTAAATGGAATTCAATTTTTTAATACAAATGTTGGGTGGGCCATGGGAAGCAAAAGTGCGCAAAATCCAGAAGACCTTATCTTAAGAACAGAGGATGGCGGCACGACCTGGGTACCCTACTCTTCTCTTAATACAAGGGAGCTGTTTTGTGCCTGTTTTGTCGACAGTCTCCATGGCTGGGCTGTTGGGGAAGGTGTTAGTTCAACAGGAATAATTGTTTATTCTGAAGATAGTGGTATCAACTGGGTCGAGCAGATCGAATTACCAAGCGATGCTTTATGGTCAATTTCTTTTAAAGGTCTCAATTTGGGGTGGGCTGTCGGTCAACAAGGTACTCTGCTAAGGACGGAAGATGGGGGCCAAAGCTGGGAAATACCAGATATTCAGGTCTCTAAGAATTTAAAAGCAGTCCAATTTACTGATTCTCAAATCGTTATGGCAGTGGGTAATGCTGGTATTATTATTAAATCGGATAATGATGGTTCAATTTGGCAGGAGATGAGTTCTGGTACAACAATGTGGCACTTTTATAGTGTTGATTTTACAGATCCGGATACAGGGTGGGTCGTAGGACCAAATAAAACAATTATTAAAACCGTTAACGGCGGCACTAGTTGGACGCCCCAGGTTTCTCCATCTTTCGAAATCTTATGGGATATTTTTATGGTGGATAACTTGACCGGTTGGGCAGTTGGCGAATGGGGCATGATTTTACATACGACAGATGGTGGTGAAAACTGGATTGAACAAGCATCAGGAACCAAAGATTTCCTTCATTCATGTTTTTTTCTAAATGATCAAATCGGTTGGGCTTGTGGTGGACCGAATTCTGGTGATTCATCGATGGTCCTCTATACGTCTAACGGTGGAGTGAATTGGACCCGCCAAAACTGTCCGGCAAATGCTTCGTTACGCGATATTTATTTTGTTGATGGATTGAACGGTTGGGCAGTGGGTGACAATAATAATGTTGTTCATACAACTGATGGCGGATTGACCTGGGCTCATGTATCAGTAGGAAGATCGGAAGATTTTTATTCTATCTTTTTTATTACCAATGATATTGGTTGGATTGGAGGCAGTTCAATCCTTGTCACTACAGATGGGGGGAAAACCTGGACTGAGCAGTTGACGTTTACCAAGAGGGTCGAGGTTCGTGATATTTATTTTATTGACTTCATGATTGGCTGGGCCGTTATTAAGAATGAAACTGGTGCGCTTTTTAAAACTCTGGACGGTGGTTCCAATTGGACTCGATTGGATATTGGTACAGTGAACAATTTATATAAAATTTCAATTATCAATGATGAAATGGGTTGGGTTGTAGGAACCTCCAGCACGATCTTAAAAACTGATGCCATAGTCGTGCCTGTCGAATTAGTATCTTTTGATGCCGATTGGATTAATGGTCGGGTCGAGTTGACCTGGACAACCGCGACCGAATCGAATAATTATGGATTTGAGATTCAAAGGAAGTCTAATAATGATAACTCCTGGCAAAAAATAGGTTTTGTTAAGGGACATGGTACCACAATGCAAATGAATTATTATTCATTTACAGATAATCCACTAGGTGGAGGCAAATACAATTATCGGTTAAAACAGATTGATATCGACGGAAATTTTGAATATTCATCCATCAGGGAAGTAACGGTACCCAGTAAATTTGCGCTCTATCAAAATCATCCGAATCCGTTCAATCCTGAGACAACAATTAGTTTTGACCTGCCGGTAAGCACTCACGTCATGTTAGATATTTACAATATGTTGGGGCAGAAGATCGCTACGTTAGTCAATGAACGAAGAGCTGTGGGTTCTCAGCAGATTATCTGGAATGGTATGGATAATTCAGGTCGAATAGTTACTTCGGGTGTATATATTTATCACATAAAGACGGACGGTTTTGAAGCGACAAAGAAGTTAGTTCTCCTTCGATAGTATCATTCATTGGATCAATATTGTCAAAACACAGTTACCATTTCAAGCAATAAATGATTTTTACTTCTACGGAGTAATGGTATTCTTGAATAATTAAGAATTTAGTTTCCATATACTATCCAGATTTCCATTACTCCCCTTATCCATTTCTCATTCAACTTGTGAAGATCATTTCAAAACTCTTTTGTTGTTTATACATCTCGTTAATCTGATTTATATGCGTTAAGGATTATTTTTTCATGTTATACCTGTGAATATAGACATCTCTTGACGATTTGTTTATAAGGAGATTCCTGCATGAGCAGGAATAACAAGAGAAATGAAATTCTTACCAATAATGATTATATATATGAACTGGCACCAATACGCCAAGTCACTAAGAATTTTAAGATATACTGATTACGGGCAAGAATTTCATATAATGCTGTCATTGCGAGCGAAGTGAAGTGAAGCAATCCCTTAACTATCAGGAAATTAAGAGATTGCTTCGTCACTTCGTTCCTCGCAATGACAGATAACAGACTGAAATATTAACCCATAACGAGTATAGCTCTTAGTGTTTTAGAGCCTTTGTGGTGGATTTAGGTTCATACTCATTCCTCAATCTTATGCATACCTATAAAATTTTTCTTAGAACAAAACTGGAAAAAAAATAGCGCTTCATTTTTGTACATTTAAAAAACCGCTTGACTTTGTACTTATTTTAAATTATATTCATTCTAAATTAGATTTTATTCCAGACTCGGTTGGTGACCAAAATGGAAAGATATAAGCAGACCCTCATCGACAAAGGGATTAAACCGACTTACCAGAGAATTAAAATTCTCGAGTATCTTGATAAGAATGAAAAACATCCTACGGTTGATATCATTTATGTTGCTCTTTTTAAACAAGTCCCTACATTATCAAAAACTACGGTTTACAACACACTGGATGTCCTGAGAAAACATGGATTGGTCGATGTGCTAACTATTACTGAATCGGAATTGAGGTATGAATATCTCAATCACCCGCATCACCATTTCTATTGTAGAGAATGCAAAAAAATCATCGATCTGGATGTGAACTGCGTTTATCAAGCAGATATGTGTGTAGAGGGACACAAGATTGAAAATATTCATGGGTATTTCAAAGGAATTTGCAGGACCTGTTTGAATAAAAGTGGAAATATAAAGTAAATTTTAAGGAATTGAAAAATGGCGCAAGAGAAAGTATTGGATATAATCAAAGGTGCTATTTTATTAGAACGAAAAGGCAAAACATTTTATGAAGCCACCGCTCGTAACACCAAAAGCGATGCCGTGCGAGAAGTTTTTGAGACCATGGCTGCTGAAGAAGAAAAACACATTGATATCCTTTCGAAGCATTATGAGAGCACGGTCAAGGATGGTAAATTAAAAGATGTTAAATATGACGAAAAACCAGAAAATATAAGTGCTTCGGTTTTGACCAGGAGGATTCGCGAAGAAATCAGCGCTGCCGATTATGAAGCTGCTGCAATCACCGCTGCAATGGCAATGGAAGATAACGCTGTAAAATACTATTCCAAGAGAGCAATTTCCACTGGAGATCCGCTGGAAAAAGAATTATTCAAATGGCTGACCAATTGGGAAAAAACTCACCTGCAATTTTTGAGCGATCTTGATCGAGAACTTCAGGAAAGTATCTGGTACGATAATAAGTTTTGGCCTGTTTTATAACCGTTATTCATTTTAATGTTAAAAAAGCATTTTTTTTAAAGTAGCAGAGCTATACTCGTTACGGTTAAGAATTTCAGTGTTGCTTGTCATTGCGAACGAGGTGAAGCAATCTCTTTAGTCATTGTAAATCATAAGATTACTTCGCTCCACTTCGTTTCGCTCGTAATGACTGGATTATGAAAAATTAATCCGTATCAAGTATAATAGATATAATTATTTGTCATCGTTAATAGCATAAAAATATTTAAATTATTCTTTGATGTTGTCCCCATTTTTAGTTTTTATTTGATTGAAAATTAATTTATCATATAAGTGTAACCTTCAACGATTAGAGGAGATTTGTTCAATGAGAAAAATGACTGAAAAATCACTGCAGGAAGCATTTGCAGGAGAGTCAATGGCTCACATGAAGTACCTCATATTTAGTGAAGTTGCTAAAAGGGAAGGATTTCCCAACCTCGCAAGACTTTTCAAGGCAATTTCTTATGCGGAACAAGTTCATGCAACTAATCATGCAAGAAATTTGGATTATATTGGTAAAACAGAAGATAATTCGCAAACTGGAATCGACGGAGAAATGTTTGAAGTCGATGAGATGTACCCAGCTTATGATGCTATCGCAAAACTTCAGGATGAGAAAGGAGCTGAGAAATCTATCTATTTTGCTTTGCAGGCTGAAAAGATTCACGCTGCTTACTATCAGGAAGCTAAAGAGAAAGTCAAGCAGGGTAAAGATTTTGAACTAACTTCGGTCTATATCTGTGCGGTTTGTGGTTATACGCAGATCGACGGTGAGTTGCCGACGAAATGTCCTGTTTGTAGTGTACCCAGCGAAAAGTTCAAGAAGTTTTGATTTTTGAAACTCAATTCTAAGAAGTGCCAGGGCTGTTTAGTGAGATTGACATTAATTTCTCACAAAATAGCCCTTTTTTATATTTTTTGAAACATCTATATCATTAAAAAGTTTAATTTAAGCTAGAATTTTAATAAATTTTTAATGGATACGAAAGGGTAAAAATCACTCAAACTTTGTTGACATTGTCAAATTTTGATGAAGAAAATACGTTATAATCAATCAATCTAAAATCAAATTTTAATTGGGAGGAGTAGATATGGCTGAAAAAGAACAAATAGTTCTTGCTGCTATGGAAAACGCTGGTAAACCACTACGTCCTGGAGACATTGTTGAACTGACTGGATTGGATAAGAATGAAGTATCTAAAATCATTAACATACTTAAAAAAGAGGGAAAGGTTATTTCTCCGAAGCGATGCTTCTGGGCACCAGCAAATTAATCTAAATTGATAAATGGAGTAATGGAGTAAAGTAAATTGTCTGGCATAAATTTAGCAATCCATTACTCCATCATTCCCATAATTGATAGTAAAGAGGAGTGCCGTGGAAAAAAATAAGCTCTGGTATTTAAAAAAATTCAACTTCCTCGATACGATGAGCGAAGAAGAGATGGAATCCTTAAGTAAGGTTGCAGTAGATAGTGAGGTTAAAAAGAAACAACCGATCTATTTAGCGGGCGATCCTGGTGAAAACTTGTATTTTTTGAAAACAGGACGTGTAAAAATTTCCAAGATCGACGAATCGGGCAAAGAATTCACTTTAACTCTCCTTGAGCCAGGGGAAATATTTGGCGAACTTGGGCTTTTTGATGATTCCCCGCGTGAAACCTCCGCCGTTGCATTAGAAAATAGCCTTATCTGTTTGATAAAGCGCAGAGATTTCGAAAAGTATACTTCGAATAAGCCTGAATTATCCTTTAAATTAAGCAAATTAATGGGACTTCGACTGCGGCAGATTGAAAATCGAATTGAAGAATTGCTGTTTCGAGATGTTCCATCCCGACTGGCGAGGTTGCTGCTCAGACTGGTTGACCAACATCCTCGGGAGACAAAACATGGGATCCGAATAAACATTAAGCTCTCGCAACAGGAATTGGCAAATTTAATCGGAGCTACCAGGGAGATAACCAATTCTGTGCTGAACCAATTAAAAAAAGAAGGTCTTATAAATATCGAATCAAAATTTATCTATATCCTCAACCGAAAAGAATTAGAGAAGATTGCCAAATAAAATTAATCCTGATTAGTTCACCACAATGGAGAATCCTTCTAAAATCCACATCATCATTTTTCTAAAAAAAAAATAAAAGTGTGAATCAGTTTACAGTTTTTTGAATCTAATTTTCATATATTTTAGTAATTCAATTAATTACAGAATGAATTCTAATGGAGAAAAAAAATGAAAAATTCATTATTTCGATTCATGTTTGGCATTTTAGTAATGCTGTTGTTTGGCATTCCCCAGGCAAAAGGTTATGTCGGTGTTGGCGACACAGCTCCTGATTTCACCCTGGTATCAGTCAATGGTGATACCATTAGTCTGTCGGATTATACTGGACAGCCTGTGCTGCTGAATTTCTTTCATTACAACTGAACGTTCTGTATTGCGGAGGCTCCGCAAGTTGAACAAACATATCAAAAATACAAAGATAAAGGCGTACAGGTTCTCGGCATTAATACACTTTTATCCGGCGAAAGTGCCCAGATTGTAAAGCAAACATACATTATTCCGACGAGTACGACTTATCCTGTGCTACTGAGCGGTAACCAGCTTGGTGCAACGTATGGGACGTCTAAAGAAGATTATCTTGTTATTGATAACTCGGGTATTTGTACTTATCGAGTTCATAGCTATGACCAGGCTGCTGTGGAGAAAGCCCTGGATGACGCTTTGTCAACAACGAATGTTCCAGATGATCCAATTAATCAACCAGTAGATTTTAACCTGGAACAGAACTATCCCAATCCATTTAATTCGCAGACAGCGATCAAATTTCACTTGAACAATCGAGCTTTTCAGCCTGTTTTATTAAAAATTTATGATTTACAGGGGAGATTGGTCAGGATATTGTTGAATGAAAATTTATCCGCTGGATCGTATATTGTCAACTGGGATGGAAACGACCAAAATAATAGACAGGTAACATCTGGAGTGTTTTATTATCAGTTACAGGTTGGGAATAATAAAGAGATGATGAAGATGACGCTGCTCCGATAGGATATGACGATTAGACCTCGAAGTTCTCGGAGACTTTGAGGTCTAACAAATGTGGATTGAAATGCCTTTAAGCATTTCATCTTGATATAGTGGGGCGGTGCATAAAGGCACCGTACTCCTGTTTTTTTAAGACAAACAAAATTCAACTTCCTGTTAAATATAAAATATTTTGGAGGTAAATAATGATTCGAAATTTAATTAAGATAAGCGGAATATTGATAATTATTATATTATTGTTTTCAAATTTAACTTTCCTTAATGCGGATGAAAAAGCTCCTGAATTTCAACTGCGCGATTTGAATGGAAATCAGGTAGCATTGAAAGATCTGTTAAACAAGGGTCCTGTTGTTATCGACTTCTGGGCGACCTGGTGCAAGCCATGTGTCAAATCATTGCCAAAAATCCAACAGTTGTACCAGAAGTATAAAACGGATAGTTTAACGATTATTGGGATCAATGTCGATGGGCCCCGAAATCGCTCAAAAATAAAGCCTTTTGTTAAATCCTTGGGGCTTGAATTTCCGATTCTGATTGACGAAAATGGAGAAGTGATACAACGTTATCGGTTGATGAGCATTCCGTCAACGGTGATCATTTCTCCTGAAGGGCATATCGTTAAAGTACATAAAGGATATCGACCGGGAGATGAAAATGTTTTGGAAAGAGAAATAAAAGAATTACTGAAAAAATCGAAATAACAAACTTGGATCAAAACTTCATACGGAATTCTTTATAATAAAATATATGTGTGATACTTCAATCGGTGTAGGATTCAAAAAAAGGAAATTATATGAAATATATTTTTTATGTTCTATTCCTATTTTCAATTATTGCATTAAATCCTAAAATAGTTTTGTCGCAGGTTTCTGTCTCGAATCTGGCTGAATACCAGGTGGGAAATTTACCCAATACGGAACCTAAAAATCTAAGTTCGTTTTACAATCAATTGCAAGTATCGTATCAAAATAGCAATTTAAATTTTGGATTGAGGCTGGAATCGTTTCAGGCTTCGGCTCTGGACAGAAAGTATAACAAGTTTTCGCAACGATACCTGGAATACCAGAGAGACTGGTTCAGGATCAGGATTGGAAATTATTACGGCATTCTGGGTAGAGGACTGGTCTTCCGAGCGTTTGAATTACCTGGCGTGGTGAAAGAAGACGAGGCATTTCGAGTACGTCATGCCCTATCAAGAGACGTTGATGGATTTCTGGCAGAAGCAAACTGGAAATTTCTGCAATTGACGTTGCTGCGAGGGGAGTCCCTGAACAGTTCTCTACCGCCGACATTTGAAGATAACAATCGTTCGCTGGGGATTGTTGAAGGCGGACAGTTGAAAATTAAACCCGTTAACTGGATTACTGTTGGTGGCATTTACGCTCGATATACACCACCTGCCCGTTCAGCTTTTGAAGTCGGTGCAGCAATTTTAGGACTTTCGTTGAGTCCATTATTGAGTAAAACAAGTTTGAATGATCTTTCGATTGATTTTTACAGTGAATATGCCCAGAGGCAGGGGACGAAAGAAAATCTTTTTTCAACCCGTGACAAAGATCCACATGCCCTTTATTTTTCAGCCAATTTGATTTATAAAAACCTGGGATTGAGTATCGAGCATAAAGACTATCATGATTTCAATTTCAGAATGAACGATCCGCCGCCGCTGGTGAAAGAGCATTCTTTTTACCTGCTAAATCGAGCGACACATGTTTTATTGTCTGAAGATGAAACGGGGAATCAGGTTGAGTTGACTTACACGCTTCCCTATCGAACGATTTTAACGGCAAATTATACCAGAGCGGAAAATCGGATTTCGCCAATCAGCAATTTCATTTCAGAAGAAAAATTTATCGGGATCGATGTCTATCTAAAGGAATACCTTTTGACCAGATTGTTCCTTGACAAAAGCATGGATGAGTTTCCAGCTAAATCCATTGCTGATCGGGTTACCAGTGGAATCAACCTGGAATGGCAACTTAATGAAGCAAATTCGCTTACACTGGATTTACAGGCGCAGGAATTTTCTCGGACTTATGATCCCCAAAAATATAATGAGTTTTATGGTTCTCTGACGTTTGCTAGATCGCCAAAATTTGCAATTTCATTAATCGGGCAAAGATCGAATGATCCGCTGGAAGCAGACGATCCAAGAACCGCTCAAATTGAAACCGATCCGAAATACTGGCTGTCGATTACAACAAACCACCAGATCACCGATGAACATGAAATTTTTCTGTTCTATGGGAAACGTCGTGGTGGCCCAGCCTGTGTGGCTGGAACTTGTTATGAAGTCCTCGCATTCGAAGGTTTTGAGATTAGATTCATCAGTCGCTTTTTATAGGAGGAACATTACTATTATGAAAATTGAATTAATTGCAGATATAAATTGCATATCGTTCCAAATGTATGCTGAAATGACAGATCGTTTAACCAAAGAATTCTCAATAGAGGAGATTAAAATAACTTCTTTTGTCAATCAACGCCAGCGGTTAAGAAATTTAGGCGTAAATTTGATACCTGTATGGCTGATTGATGATGAAGTACAGCGAATCAATCCAAGCGATTATAATTTGCTAAGAAACAGAATATTGAATAAAGTCAGAAAGTGAGTTTAATAGGGAATGAGAAAACTATCAATCTCAGTCATTATTCCAACACTTAATGAAGAAGAAAATATTGACTGTTTACTGAATTATCTCCATCAATTGGATAGCATGCTCGAGCTAATTGTTGTGGATGCAGGAAGTACTGACCGAACAGTGTTAAAGGCAAAAAAATTAAGCAAAGTGATTCAATCCTCACAAGGAAGAGGTATACAAATGAATGTTGGTGCAACAATAGCGAAAGAAGATGTCTTTTGGTTTATCCATGCAGATTGCCGGCCTCATCCTACATCTATTCAGGCGATACGGCAGGCATTAGCAAATGAAAATATCGTCGGTGGTGCTTTTGAATATCGTTTAAATCACCCTGGATTTAAATTTCGATTAGCAGAGATGCTTTCTAACTATAAAAATCGTTCTCTCAAGCTGCTTTTTGGAGACATGGGAATTTTCGTTCGCCGAGGAATTTTTGAACGAATGGGCGGTTATAAGGACATCCCACTGATGGAAGATATGGATTTCAGTAAACGATTGAAAAGATTGGGGAAAATTGTTATTTTACAACAAAAGATGGATACTTCTGCTCGAAGATGGATAGAGGAAGGATATATTTTGAGTTCAATTCGAAGCTGGACATTTCAAAGTGCCTGGGCATTTGGAGCATCGCCGTATACGCTGGCGAAGTGGTATCGATTTAAATAATTGATCCTAATTTCAACTCCTAAAAGAGTTCTCTCAGAATTAACATTCCAGAATTTTTTTTAAAATCTTTCTATTTGTAATCCACTTTACAGAAATTATCCAATAAAAAGGTTATATTCAAAAAAAGTATTTAGATAAAGGAGATAATGATGAAAATAATCGCATTTTCATTATTGTTGATTTTGTTAATTGCACCAGCAAACCTCTGGGCACAAGCGTGCTGCTCGGCTGGAACACCATTGTTAAGTTCATTGGAGCTTCCAGCAACGCCAAAAGGTAGCTGGCAGTTTGCATTGACTTATGAGTATAATACGTTGAAAAATGTCCTTTCGGGAACTGAAAAATTAGATGATGATACACGAGAGAGATTGACATATATGGAAAGAATTATACCCGAATTCAAAGGTTGTAACGACAAGTACTGGATTCTCGAAACCCTATGGTGTTTATCCCTATGGAGATTATAAAACAAATGGAAGACTTATTTTTCCGATTAGTAATGATGATTCTAGACTTTCGAGGAAAGAGCGAGTCCTTGGTGTGATTGTTGATAATAATGTAAAAGTTTATCAATTCAAATCGTTCCAGACTGATATTCAAACGATCAATGATAATTTTAAAGATGTTCCGATTATTGTTGCTAGCAATCAGACTAAGAACTTCATAGTCGCTTATGAACGAACGCTCTCCGATGGTTCAGTCCTATCATTTTCTCCAATTAAAGATGAACTTCCTGTTATTANNGGTGGCAGGACCTCGAGTTGGATCAAGGCTGACAGCAACAAAATCGTTTATTGCTTATTGGTTCGCCTGGGCTACATTTTATCCTGGATTGGAAATGCACTCATGATATCGAGATGAAGAATGCTGACCTCATCTCTTATCCATTTTTAATAGAGACGCAGTCGCTACTGACGGAATTGACATTGTAGGGAGATAATGCTGGTTTCTAATTCTGAGCTTGAAAGATCTCCTGGATACTAATGACTGCGTCTCTTAATATATTTTACTTTAATATTTTGATTTGAATAACTTCTAATTTAACTTTTTATAGAGTAACATAGATAGATACCTTAACATTTCATCTGTTTATTTTTTCTCAATCCCTTAGCAACAAATAGATATATTAACTCACGCCAAATGAATACATGACAAGCGTAAATCTTAAAAACTGTAAAAAATTCTTTGATAATATTAAAATAATTATTATATTAGATATGAAAAAATAAAGGAGAATATAGATGAAGGAAAGAATTGCAATTATAGAGGGAATTAGAACGCCGATGGCAAGGGCTGGAACTGCGTTGAAAGATATGCCATCGGATGATCTTGGAGCTTTTGTGGTTCGGGAAATCATAACAAGAACTGGATTTAAAGGGGATGAAATCGATGAATTGATTTTTGGGAATGTCGCTCAGCCTGCAAATGCCGCAAATATAGCTAGAGTGATAGCATTGAAAGCAGGGCTGCCCATCTCTCTTCCTGCCTATACAGTCCATCGTAATTGCGCATCAGGTATGGAAGCGGTTACTTCTGCTGCAAATAAGATATTAGCAGGGGCTGCTGAAATCATTATTGCAGGCGGCACAGAATCGATGAGCAACATTCCTTTATTATTTTCCAAAAAGATGAGTAATTTTTTAGCGCAACTTTCGAAGTCTAAAACCTTTCTTCAAAAATTTAAAAATTGCCTTAATTTTCGATTTAATTTTCTAAAACCTGAAATTGCGCTAATTCATGGTTTAACCGATCCAATATCAGGTTTAATCATGGGATCCACTGCTGAGGTTCTTGCCAAGGAATTTCATATTACAAGAGAAGAACAAGATGAGTTTGCGTTAATAAGTCATCAACGGGCTATTACAGCAATGAAAAATAGAATTTTAAAAGAGGAAATTCTTCCCATTCCAACGAATTTAGAGTATGAAAATATGTTAGACCATGATGTAGGTCCCAGAGAAAATCAATCAATAGAACAACTGGCAAAGCTAAAGCCCTATTTTGATCGTCATAATGGCACCGTAACAGTTGGAAATTCTTGTCAAATTACAGACGGAGCTGCTGCGGTAATCGTTATGAGTGAAAAGAAAGCAAAAGAGATTGGCATAAAGCCCCTGGGATATTTACGTGAATATGCTTACGCCTCATTAGAACCAGAGAGGATGGGATTGGGACCAGTCTATGCGACCTCAAAACTTTTTGATAGAACTAATATCTCCATGAAAGAGATAAAGCTTGTTGAGCTTAACGAAGCTTTTGCTGCACAGGTCATTGCCAATGAAATCGCATTTCCTTCTAAGACATTTGCAAAGAAGTATTTAGGAAAAGACGAGGCTGTTGGATATCTGGATCGTGATATCATGAATGTAAACGGCGGCGCCATTGCATTGGGGCATCCTGTGGGAATGACCGGAACCAGACTCATCATTACTTTGCTAAAAGAATTAAGGCGGAGAGGTGAAAACACGGGGCTTGCTACCCTTTGTGTCGGAGGCGGACAGGGTGCAGCATTGCTATTGGAGGTAGAATAATGGAACAATTTTTCTCATTTAAAATCGATGAGCAGGGTGTTGCGTATTTAATTTTTAACCTACTTGCAGAAAAGGTCAACAAATTAACTTCAGATTTGTTAGGTACATTTGAAGAATTGCTGGATCAAATATCCTCTAATAAATCTATTAAGATTCTTATTATAAAGAGTGGGAAGAAAGACAATTTCATAGCTGGCGCCGACGTGAATGAGATAAAAGTCATCACAACAAAAGATGATGCCCTTCAAAAGCTAACAAATGGTCATACGATTTTCAATAAATTAGAAAATCTTCCCTTCCTGACAATCTGTGTTATCCATGGTTCTTGTGTTGGCGGCGGTTTAGAGCTTGCCCTGGCTTGTAACTACCGGATCGCTACGGATCACCCCAAAACGATTCTTGGGTTGCCAGAAGTTAACCTGGGGATAATCCCGGGCTTTGGCGGGACGCAAAGATTACCCCGGATAGTTGGTCTTACCAATTCATTAAAATTAATAATGAGCGGAAAACTTATTTCTGCAAAAGAGGCATTCAAGATGAAAATTGTTGATGCCCTTGTTCCTTATGAATTCCTCGATGTAAAAACAAATGAATTCATTCGATCCATACAAAATCGATCCTTTCAGAGACAAGTTTTAAAAAAACGAAAAAAAAAGATATTTATACAGCGATTTTTAGAATCTTTTGCCGGGCGATTGCTAATATTCTCTAAAGCAAAAAAAGATTTATTAAAGAAAACTCGAGGCAACTATCCTGCCCCCCTTGAAGCGTTAAAAGTCATTAGAAAAACTTACAAAACTTCATTAACTAAAGGCTTGAGAAAAGAAGCACAGGCATTTTCCAGACTGGTAATTACAGAGGTAAGTAAAAATCTTTCAAATTTGTTTTTTGCCCAGGAAAAACTCAAAAAAGAAGAATGGGGGTTTGAAGGTGTTGATAAAAAAGAGATACAAAGCGCTGGAGTGCTTGGCGCTGGTATTATGGGAGGTGGAATTGCCTGGCTTTTTAGCATGTACAATATACCTGTCCAGATGAAGGATATAAATTATCAGGCAATTAGCAAGGGATTATGGCAGGCAAGGACTTTTTATAATCAACTTAAAAAAAGGAAAAAGATTAGCGAAAGAGAGATTAACCTAAAAATGCATAAAATAGCTGGAACTCTGGATTATGTAGGATTTAAAAATCATGACATAGTTGTTGAAGCTGTAACGGAAAATGAAAATATTAAAAAGAAGATATTAAAAGAGACAGAAAATGAGATAAAGGTAGATACTATTATTGCCACCAATACTTCTTCGCTTTCAGTTGATGAGTTGGCAAAGGATTTACAATATCCAGAAAGATTCGCTGGTATGCATTTCTTTAATCCTGTAAACAGAATGCCCCTGGTGGAAGTTATTGCGGGTAAAAAAACAGCAAAAAAGACGATTGCGTCAATCGTTTCCCTTACCAGATCGCTAAACAAGACACCAATTGTAGTTAACAATGGGCCGGGCTTTTTAGTCAATAGAATTCTCATGCCATATCTAAATGAATCGGTAATGCTCTTTGAAGAGGGCGTAGACTATAGTTATATTGATACAATCTTCCTTAATTTTGGTATGCCAATGGGGCCTTTCGCTTTAATAGATGAAATTGGAATAGATGTTGGCTTTAAAGTTGCCACAGTTTTGCATAATTCTTTTAACGAAAGGATGCCTTTAAGTAGCTCATTTAACTTTATGTTAGAAAATAAGTTCTACGGTAAAAAGAATGGAATTGGATTCTATATTCATTCGCGAAATAAAAAGAAGATAAATCAAAAATTAGTCAAACAATTTCACCATAAAAAGAGTAGGATTAAAAAAGATGAAATAATAGAACGAACCATCTTTCTAATGATAAATGAGGCAACTTACTGTTTGGATGAGAAGATTATCGAACAACCACTTTACTTGGATATGGCTTTGATTCTGGGGATTGGTTTCCCACCTTTTAGAGGTGGACTCTTAAATTATGCCGATAAAATTAAGCCCGATTACATTGTGAAAAGATTAGAATATTACCAGGAATTATACGGAAGCCGATTTAAACCTTCAAAACTTTTAAAGGAATTGGCAGCAACGAATAGTTACTTTTATGAAATGAATTCTTTAAGAAATAGTTAGATATAGACTTATGATACGGGAGTAATTAATGAAGTTTAATCAGTTTTTGCTTGATTTTTACTTTGGCCACTATAATGAAGAATTCTTGAGAAATTACGTTGTAATTGATAGATATAAAAAAACTGACGAAATAATAGCAGTCTTCAATGAATTAAGCAAGAAATATCCGCCGGCTATCGTTGAAGAAGAGGGCGTTATACCCAAAGAATTAATTGAATCTCTGAAGGAAATAGGTTTCTTCGGCTTAAGCATTCCAGAAGCGTATGGAGGATTGGGACTTAGCCTTGAGCAATATCTTCTGGTTGTGGAAGGTATGAGTAACGATATGGCTCTGGGTATATTGTCACTTGCTCATCTATCAATCGGTATAAAAGGAATAGTGCTTTTTGGAAACGAGGAACAAAAACAAAAGTATTTACGAAAAGCCGCTTCCGGAGAAATGATTTTCTGTTATGCCCTGACAGAGCCCAAAATCGGTTCTGATGCAAAGAATATTGAAACCCGGGCAACACTATCCGAAGATGGGAGCTATTATCTGTTAAATGGCAGTAAGACCTATATCACAAATGCGAATTATGCCGGTGGCATCACTGTTTTTGCACAACTTGATCCTGAAAAAAAAGGTTTTTTAGGTGCATTCATTGTCGAAACATCCTGGGACGGAGTAGAAATCGGTAAAGATATGCCTAAGATGGGATTGAAGGTCAGTTCAACGGCTTCAATCCATTTTAAAAATGTGAAGGTCCCGGTTCAACACCTGTTAGGGGAACCTGGTGATGGGTTTAAAATCGCAATGACAATTCTAAATTTCGGCAGGCTGGCATTAGGGGCAGCTTCCGCTGGATTAATGAAATTATCCCTTAACGATATGTTAAGACGTGCTGAAACACGAAAACAATTCGGTGTACCAATAGGCAATTACCAACTGATTCAAGAAAAAATTATAAAAGCCAGGGTCTATAGCACCATTATCTCTGCAATGACCTACTTTACTGCCACGATTATAGAAGATAATCCGCAGATTCAAGCTGCCATGGAGAGCTCTCATACTAAATTGTTTAGTACGAATAAAGCATGGGAAACCCTTTATGATGCAATGCAAGTTGCTGGAGGTTCTGGTTATCTATCAACACAGCCCTATGAAAAACGAATGAGAGATTTTCGTGTCACTACAATCTTTGAGGGAACAACAGAAATTCATTCTATTTATCCACCATTGTTGGCAATAACAGCTATACAGAAGGTAATAGGCAAGAGTACTACGAAGTATTTTTTCTTGTTGAGACTTTTAATGTCAAGAACAGATTTACGAATTACATACAGATCAAAGACCATCAAAAGGGCTTTCAGGTTAATCAAAAAAATGACAAAAGGTATCCGATTTCTTATTATTATGGGAATGTTGTACTATAGAAAGCAAATAATTCATAAACAATATTTCTTAAGAAGAATTACCACCCTGAGTGTCCATGTTTATGGAATTCTTGCACAAATGAGGCGTATTCAATTTCTTAAGCTTGATGGTAAAGATATTATAGAGGAAGAAGAAATACTTGATTATTTTCTTGATAAATCGAGAGAAGTTTTTAATTTAAATAATTTTTTAAAACCATCTAAGCTGGAGAGAATTAGTGGAAATATATGGAAATTGCTGATAAAAGGATAAAACATTTATTGATTTATTTTTGACTATTCTTCACTGTATCGGAATATGAAATTTATGGCAGTAAAAAAAATCACAGATTTCAACGATTACGCCGATTTTTATCTGTGAAATCTGAGGAATCTGTGGTTGCTTTTCATTAATTAATTTACGTAGCTATCTTATTAATTATTATTAACTTAATTATATGAACGAGCAAATTATAAAAAGTTGAGATGTTCAATGAAAGTGTCCGATCTATTCGTCAAATGCCTGGAGAACGAAAATGTTAAATATATTTTTGGTGTCCCTGGCGAAGAAAACGAAGACCTATTATACTCTTTAGAAAACTCATCTATTCAATTTGTTCCGACTCGCCATGAGCAAGGAGCAGCTTTTATGGCGAATGTATGGGGTAGGATAACAGGTAGGGCTGGGGTTTGTCTTTCTACTTTGGGACCTGGAGCGACCAATCTCCTAACTGGTGTGGCAGATGCGAATTTAGATAAGGCACCACTCGTTGCAATTACAGCACAGGGAGGTTTATGGAGACTCCATCATGAGAGCCATCAGAATATCGATATTGTCAACATGTTTAAGCCTATTACGAAATGGAACACCAACATTTCTTCTCCAAAAATTGTAGCCGAGGTAATTCGGAAAGCTGTCAAGATTGCTGAATTTGAAAAACCAGGTGCGACCCATATCGAGTTATCAGAGGATATGGCAAAAGAGATGGCAGATGATAATCAATTACCTATTCCGCCTAAGCGAGTAAGGCGTCCCAGTCCCGATTACAAATCAATTAACCATGCTATTGAATTATTAAAAAATGCCAGGAGACCACTTGTCATAGCGGGTAACGGAGCGATTCGAAAATTAGCGAGTAAGCATCTTACCCAATTCGTTACAAAACACAATATTCCAGTCACTTCGACATTTATGGGGAAAGGTGCAATCGCAGACGTTTTAGAACAGTCGCTTTTATCTATCGGACTTGGGTTTAAAGATTTTGTCATGCAAGCGGTTGAGGTAGCAGATCTTATTCTTGCGATTGGATACGATATTGCCGAATACCCACCTCAGAAATGGAATCCAGATGGAAGTAAAAAGATTATCCATATCGATTTTGTTCCTGCTGAGGTTTATGCACAATTCAATCCAGAGGTTGAAATTGTAGGAGACATCTCTGGTGTAATCTGGGAGATGAATCAGAAGTTGGTAGATAGAAATTTTGAGTTCGACAGAGAATGGTATGTACCAATCCGCAAACAAATTCTTAACGACATCAAAAGTTATGATTTAAAGGATGGTGATGAATTTACCATTCCAGGAACAGTGAATATTATCAGAGAAAACCTACAACATGACGGTTTGATCGTCAGCGATGTCGGTAGTCACAAGTTATGGATTTCAAGAAATTTCATGACATGTTGTCCAAATGGCTGCATTATCAGCAACGGTCTGGCTAGTATGGGAATCTCACTACCTGGAGCTATTGCTGCATCTCTAATTAATCCCAAGCGACAGATCGTCGCGGCGATGGGAGATGGTGGATTTCTGATGAATTCTCAAGAACTAGAAACAGCAAAACGATTGGGAGTGAATTTTACAACAGTAATATTTAATGATAATGATTATGGCTTAATTAGCTGGAAACAAAAAATGTCCAAAGATCGGTCAGTTTTCACGAGAATTAGCAATCCAGATTTTAAGGTTTATGCGGAGAGCTTTGGAATTAATGCCTACAGACCAAAAACCGTTGCTGAACTTAAGGAACAACTTAATGAAGCAATTACTTCCGATGAATTAAGTTTAGTAGAGGTTAGGGTTAACACAAATGTTAACATTGAACTTGTTGAAAAGCTGAAAAAATATTGGGAGGAAAGACCATGAAAATTACCGCGATGAATCCTGCAACAAACAAAGTAATCAAAACTTACGATGAAATGACACCTGAGAAAGTTAAAAAAGTCATAGAAAAAGCACACGAAGCATTTTTAAGTTGGCGGAATACAACTAATACTGAACGGGCCAACCTGATGAAAAAGGCCGCTCAGGCGTTAAGGGATGATTTAGAAATGCATGCAAAATTAATGGCAGAGGAAATGGGCAAACCAATTACTGCGGGTAGAGCTGAAGCCGAAAAGTGTGCCTGGGTGTGTGAATATTATGCTGAAAATGCAGAAAAGTTTTTGCAGCCAGAAATGATTGAGACAGATGCGAGTAGAAGCTACATCACTTTTCAACCGCTAGGGGTCATACTTGCAGTCATGCCCTGGAATTTTCCTTATTGGCAGGTCTTTAGATTTGCCGCACCTGGATTAATGGCAGGTAATGTTGGCGTATTAAAACACGCTTCTAATGTCCCAGGCTGCGCCCTGGCAATCGAGGAAATATTTGAGAAGGCAGGTTTTCCTGAAAATGTTTTTAGAACATTGCTAATTGGCAGTAAGCAAGTTGATGCAGTTATTGAAAATCCTCTGGTTATGGCAGCCACTTTAACAGGGAGTACACCTGCTGGTCGAGCCGTGGGTAGAAAATCAGGCGAGATGCTCAAGAAAAGTGTGTTGGAACTGGGTGGCAGTGATCCCTACATCGTTCTGGAAGATGCAAATTTAGAAGAAGCAGTAACCACATGCGTTAACAGTCGACTAATCAATTCTGGGCAGAGTTGTATCGCAGCCAAGCGATTTATTGTTGTTGATCCGATAAGAACACGATTTGAAGAGCTATATGTTCACCAGATGGGCGCTCGAAAAATGGGTGATCCCATGGAAGAAGATACAGAGATAGGCCCTCAAGCTCGCCATGATTTGAGAGATGATCTCCATCGCCAGGTAATTGAAAGCATCGAAAAAGGAGCGAAGTGCCTTTTAGGCGGTGAAATTCCAGATAGTGCAGGTGCATATTATCCACCGACAGTTTTAACCGATGTTAAAAAAGGAATGCCAGCCTATGACGAAGAAATGTTCGGTCCCGTCGCTGCAATAATACCAGTTCAGGATGAAGATGAGGCGGTAAAAGTTGCCAACGATTCGGTGTTTGGTCTTGGGGCTGCTGTATTTACAGAAAATATTGCAAGGGGAGAAGAAACAGCGGCAAATAAGCTGGAAGCGGGATGCTGCTTTGTGAATTCCTTTGTAAAGTCAGACCCTCGCCTGCCATTTGGCGGTATTAAAGAAAGTGGCTATGGACGGGAATTATCTCATTATGGGATCAAGGAGTTTGTCAATATTAAGACTGTATTTATAAAATAATAAATTCCACCTAATTACAGAATGACTGAATTTACAAAACATCGTCATCTTCTGTTCACAAAATCAATAATTTAAACGATAACACAATAACGGAGTATATAATGGATACTTATTACAATCCTGCCGATTTAGCCAAATTTGGAGAGATTGGGGAAGATGCACCTGAATTGTGGAAAAAATTTTCTGAATGGTATGGAGCAGTATTTCAGGAAGGTGCTTTGTCAGAACGGGAAAAGGCGCTTATTGCGCTGGCGGTTGCCCACGCCATTCAATGCCCCTACTGTATCGATGCCTATACCCAGGCTAGTCTTGAAAAAGGTTCCAATCCCGAACAGATGATGGAGGCAATTCATGTCGCTGCTGCAATTCGGGGTGGTGCCTCGCTGGTTCATGGCGTCCAGATGCAGAATGTTGAGAAGAAGCTGGGGGTGGTATGAAATCTGGAATGAAGGAGTGATGGAATGGTGGAATACTGCACAAACGAGATCACGAATTTCACATCCTTCCAGCTTTCCAATATTGCTTTTCGACATTCCAAAATTCTATTAATAATGAGGGACTAAATCATGAATGAGATAAAAGAACAAATTCGTGAATACCGTTTCAAAAATTTTGATGATTCACTTCAAGAAAGTAAACTATTTCCATTAACTGCCACTGGAATTGAGGTATTGCAGATAAATTTTGGCAAGCTATGCAATCAAGCCTGCAAACATTGCCATGTAGAAGCAGGACCTACCAGAACCGAAACAATCGACAGGGATGTATTGGAATCGTGCCTGGATATTTTACGGACCAGCGATATTCCAACCATTGATATTACGGGCGGCGCCCCAGAAATGAATTCCCATTTTGAATGGTTTGTTAAAAAAGCAAAAGATTTAAACAGAAATGTAATGGTGCGCTGTAATCTCACTATTCTGCTGGAACCAGAATATGGACATCTGGCACAATTTTATACCGATCAACGAGTTGAGGTTATTGCATCACTGCCCTATTTTTCAGAACGATTTGTTGATTCCCAGCGGGGAAAAGGGACGTTCAGCAAATCAATTAAAGCTTTGCAGCTTTTGAACCAATTTGGATTCGGCAATGAACAAACTGGTCTTGTCTTAAATCTGGTTTATAATCCTGCGGGTGCTTTTTTACCGCCTTCCCAGTCTGGAATTGAAGCAGATTTCAAGCGCGAGTTATTCCATCGTTATGGCATTCAATTTAATCATTTGTACACCATTGCCAATATGCCGATCGGTCGTTTTCTTGATCTGCTGGTGCGAGCAAGTAATTATGAATCCTATATGCAACGCTTAATTTCAGCTTACAACCCAGAAGCATCGGCTGGTGTGATGTGTCGCTACACACTTTCAGTTGGCTGGGATGGCTCGCTTTATGATTGCGACTTTAACCAGATGCTCGAATTGAATTGTAATCACGGTGCACCAGATCATATTAACCATTTTAATTTTGATAAGTTAAAGACGAGACAAATCGTTACCGGTCTACACTGTTATGGATGCACGGCTGGAGCAGGCTCGAGCTGCGGCGGCGCAGTTGTTGATTAATTCATTTGTCGAGAAATCTATGTTCTATCATCTCTATCAACCAGTTGATGGGGAGAAATCTGTAATTCAATATTTGGGGAATAAATAGATTTTTCATTTCGTTTGGAATGACACTGCTCATTGAAATTTGGTACTTTTCGGACAGACCAATGTTTGTCTTGAGCCTGCAAGATTTTAAATTATCCCGTCATTGCGAGGAACGGAGAGACAAAGCAATCTACTGGGAATTAAGAGATTACCTCGCTCCTTAGTCGCTCGCGATTTTATTACTTAGATGAACAGACCAAATAGGATAAGAAAAAAACAATTTAAATCTTTGTCTAAAACAATCCTTTGCTATGAAAAACAAAATTATTTAAGCGAAGAAATTCCTTAGCAAAATTATTACAGTTAAAATTGATCGTCAACTTGGCTCCAGACATCCTGAATGGGGCTTTATCTATCCAGTGAATTATGGATATATTCCCGAACAACCTGCTCCTGATGGTGAGAATTTGGATGCTTATGTTTCGGGTATTTTTGAGCCGATAGAGACGTTCACTGGCAAATGCATAGCAATTATTCACAGGCTTAATGACGATGATGACAAGCTTGTTGTTACTCCCCTTGAAAAAACATACACGGACGATCAAATTGCTGCCCTCACAGAGTTTCAAGAACGATTTTTTACTTCAATAATTTTAAGATAATCATGGTATTGTAACCCAGTTTACAGTTTCAATTGAAACAAATCGAACAGGTTGATCCTGATGATTTCAAGAACTGGTCGGAAGATGAGCAAATGGCGTTCTGGATCAATGCTTATAATGTGATTACAATCGAAGGAATTTTAAGAAATTACCCGATCCAGTGGGGAAGCCTGATTGCCAGGGCACGTTTCCCAAAGAATAGTATTCGCCAGATCAGCGGCTTCTGGGATAAAGTATTTGTGCAAGTAATGGGTACCGATTTGACTTTGAATGACATTGAGCATAAAATTCTTCGGAAGAAATTTGATGATCCTCGAATCCATTTCGTTATTGTTTGTGCATCAATAGGATGTCCGATTTTAGAAAATCGGGCTTATTTTGCTGAAGATTTAGAGCAGAGACTGGAACAATCCACTCGAAATTTCATTAATAATCCAGAAAAAGTCATGCTGGATAGAGAAAAAAATATCATTTACCTATCTTCAATCTTTGATTGGTACAAAGATGATTTCAGGGCTTCGGAGAAAGGCAAAGAGAAATTTGAAAAGTATCGAAAAGATGAACAAGGCGTTATGGAATTTGTAACAAAATATTGTGCCGAAGCTGAACAAAAATATATCATTCAAAATCAACCGAAAATTAAATACCTTGATTACGATTGGTCGTTAAATGAGCAGAAAAAATAAAAACGCATTGATTTTATTTATGAAAGCGCCGAGATTCGGAAACGTGAAAACCAGGCTGCAACCTGAATTGACGCCTGGGGAATCGCTCATGCTTTACCGTGCTATGGTTGAGGACACTGTCAGTCGGTTTGAAAATGTGGGATTTTGTGATGTGAAAATATTTTTTTATCCCCATGATGCAAAAGATGAGATGGAACACTGGCTGGGTGATCATTTTGAATATTTCCCGCAGCATGGTAACGCTCTTGGCGATAAAATGTATAATGCTATTGTTGAAATGTTAAAGCAAAAATACAAAAAAGTTGTGCTGGTTGGCAGTGATATTCCTACGCTGGACTCTACAACGATTGTGAGAGCCTTCACTAGTTTGGATGATTACGATTTGGCGCTATGCCCCAGCAAGGACCGGGGATATTATCTTATCGGCATGAAAAAGCAATATCCAACATTGTTTCAGGACATGGCCTGGAGCACCAATGTTGTTCTTCAACAGACGATCCAAAAAGCTCGCCAGGCACAACTCGATATTGTTCAACTGGAAGTAAAATCGGATATTGATTCTTATGATGAAGTTGTAGAACTATGGAATTACTTAAAAAAACGAAATATGTACGGAGTTTATCCTTTCAAATCGAAAACCCACCAGGTTTTGAAGAAATTATTTGATACGGAGTACGCTTTTACTCAGCAATGAAATGAAGGGCTTTAACAATGAAAGTATTTTACAGTTTAATGTTGGGATTCTTATTATCGCTGACAATTTTAGGTTGTCACGGAAAGAACGCAGGTAATCCCGGTTCTGGTGATAAAATTTACATCACAGATCGCACTGGAAAGAAGTGGAACGTTACTCATGCTACAGAGAATTATGGGTTTGAAACAGGAAATTTCCAATATGGTTTAGGGCCCTTTGCCATCACGCCGATAAACAACCCAGAGATGATTTCACCTGGCGAACCAGGTTCTCCTGATGACAATTCAACAGAAACAAGATCAAAAACAGTCAAAGCAGCTCGGGAAGCAGGGCTTTTAATCGGCACATGCGTTGAACCTGTGGGACCTGAACACGAGATAGATGAAATTGTCGAAAAAATTATTATTGGTAGAGAGATGAAACCATGTTATAGCGGAGCAATGCGGCGAATACATATCCCTAGATCTGAATTGGAAAAATACGGGATGTTAACGGAATATCAGATGGCATTTTTTGTCGCAGTTGTTAGACTGGCAATGGGACGTCATCTTATGGCAAATTGCACCCATGAGCCAAATTTATTAGGCGCAAACTCTGGTGCAAATCTTTTTTGGGTGGAGGTCGGAACAAATCCACGAGATATTGAGGAGGATACATCAAAAGGACGGGGTCTGGATGTGTACTCCTGTAAAAATTATTTTACAGAATCTGATTATACAATACTTGAAGGACCCTCTATTTTTTATAGCGAAGAAAATAAAATTAAGGGCACTTGATATTTTATACTTACACGATTAATACTATTTTCAATTTTGGAGTGAAAAATGGCAAAATCAAATAAAATAAAAAAAAGAGATTGGTCAAAGCTTCTCATCTTAGCAGGAATTGTAGTGGCAATAGTTTTGATATTCAGGTTCACGCCATTGTCAATTTCCGATTTTACACCCACCAATGTGAAGAACTTTATCCTTAAATTCGGCTTGTGGGCGCCGATTATGTTTATCATTATTTATGCATTACGAGGTGCAATTTTGGTACTCCCCGTTGGTGTGATGTCTCTTGCAGGCGGATTGGCGTTTGGCAAATGGCTGGGAACTATCTATATTTTAATTGGGGCAACACTTGGCGCCAGTCTTTCGTTTGTAATTGCCCGATATTTTGGCAGACAATTCATCGAGAGTTTTAGCTGGCTGCATAAAGGTAAAATTAAATCCTTTGACGACGGAATTGAAAAAAATGGCTTTCGAATGATGTTGTTTATACGGTTGATTCCCTTATTTCAATACGATGCTGTGAACTTTGGTTCTGGACTTTCAAAAATGAAATTTCGTGATTTTGTGCTCGGTTCATTTATTGGAATGGTACCTGGTGGATTCATCAACGCCATGTTGGGCAGTTCGCTGGAGAATATCATCTCAGTCCAATTTTTTGCTGCACTAGGTTTCTTTATCCTGTTAATGTTCATCCCAACAATTTACAAGGCAATTAAGAAGAAAAAAAACGGTGATGTAGCGATGAAAGCTACATCATGATCATATTAAATTGTCAAAAGAAAATTAATGTTCATTTATTGAAGGTGAAAAAATGGGAAAATGTCCTGATTGTGGAAAAAGCGTAGGACCCTTTTCGATTCTATTAAGCTGGGATAACTGGGGGAAATTTGTTTGTCCTGGTTGTGGACAAAAAATTCGTTTTCACGGTTGGCTATTGACAGTCGTTGTATTGGGTGCATTATTTATCGGAGCGGAACGATTGCTTCATTTTATGTTGGTTGCTCATTTTCCGCTCTGGTTAAGTTTTTTAATTAGCTCTATGTTAGCTGTGTTAATTATGTTTCTTTTCCCGATGATTTGGACGTTCAAGAAAACAAATTAATGAACAGAAAGACAAACAATTCTATTTGTGCAAATTTTATTTAATAAGGAGATAAAAGTGTCAAGTTATGATTATGATTTAATCGTCATTGGCGCTGGTTCAGGTGGAATCAGCTCCGCAATCCTGGGGAAAAACCTGGGTAAAAAAGTCGCCCTGGTTGAAAAAGAAAAAATTGGTGGCGATTGTACCTGGTACGGCTGTGTGCCCAGCAAAGCGTTGATCAAAGCCAGTGAAGTGGCACATCATGTTAATACTTTGGAAAAATATGGGTTGAAATTGAACGACAATTCCAAACTGGACGCCAAAAGCGTGATGGCGCATGTTCGAGCCACTCGTGAAAAAGTTTATGAGGAAGAGAAACCCGAAGTCTTCCAAAAGATGGGTATCGATGTCTTCATCGGTGCTCCCAAATTTGTCGATAATCATCATGTCCAGGTCGGTGAGGAAACATTATCATCGAAAACCTTCGTGATTTCGACTGGATCAAGCCCCTTTGTCCCGCCAATCGATGGGATTGAGGATATTCCTTATTTAACCAACGAAACGATTTTTGACCTGGAAGAATTACCTGATTCCATGATCATCATTGGCGGTGGTCCTATCGGAACAGAAATGGCGTCTGCCTTGAGTAAGCTAGGAGTAAAAATCACCCAGGTGGAAGTGACGGATCATATTCTTTCCCGAGAAGACAAAGAGTTGTCCGAGATTCTGATGAAACGTATGACAGAAAATGGCGTCAAGATTTTGTGCAACTCCCGAGCTTCCAAATTCGCTAAAAAGGGTACTAAAATTATTGTATCGGTTGCAAATGAACAGGTCGAAGAGATCGAAACCGATGCGGTACTGATCTCCGTTGGTCGCCGACCCGGTGTCAATGGGCTGGATCTGGAAAAAGCTGGTATTAAATATTCGCCGAAAGGAATTCAGGTCAACGATCGTCTGCAAACTACTACCAGCAATATTTACGCCATCGGCGATGTAATCGGCTCATACCAGTTCAGCCATATTGCCGAATACCATGCGGGTATCGCTGTGCCCAATGCGTTGTTACCGTTGCCGATCAAACGAAAAGTGAATTATGAAAATATCGTCTGGACGACCTTCACAGATCCCGAGTTCGCGCGTGGCGGACTTTCAGAAGCCGAGGCAAAAGAAAAATATGGCGACAGCATAAAAGTCTATCGATTTAATTATGAAAAAGTGGATCGGGCAAAAACAGACCTCGCGATCATCGGTATGAGCAAATATATCGTTGATAAAAAGGGGAAGCTGCTTGGAATTCACATTATTGGTGAACGAGCAGGCGAACTGCTGCATGAAGCGCAACTGGCAAAATCGATGGGAATTCCGTTTCACAAAATCCAGTCCATGGTGCATGTTTACCCAACTTATGGTGATATGGTGAAACGTCCTGCCGTCGCTGCTTATGTGGATAAGTTACAGAATAATTTCTTCATTAAAATATTGAGCAAACTGAAAAAGTAAAAATCAATCTCTCAGGCTCTAAATCATGGTGTTGGCTCAAAAAATTATTGTAATAACACCACAATTTATTGTGGTGGGAGTTGAGTGATAAATTGAGGTTATGAAACCTTATCATGCCACCAATTCTACCCCAAATCAAAATGTTTGAGGATGCCGATGAATTAGCTGACCATTTAGCTATGGATTTCTTAAATTCAGCAAACCTGGCAGCAGAATTTAAGTGCCCAATTAATATGGCACTTTCAGGTGGTAGCACTCCTGCCCTGTTTTTTCAAAAATTGGCATTTGTTCCACATCGAAAAAACATTTCCTGGCAACATGTGCACTTCTTTTGGGTCGATGAGCGCTGTGTGCCGCCCGATGATCCTGACAGCAATTACGGCATGACCCAAAAACATCTGTTCGACCATATTTCCTTTCCCAATGAAAATATTCATCGCATTTTTGGAGAGAATGATCCAGAAGTAGAAGCAAAACGATACGCAAAAGAAATCATTCAATTTGTGCCACAGAATTTTCGAAACCTGCCCCAATTTGATTGGATTTTATTGGGATTGGGAAGCGATGGACACACGGCTTCGATTTTTCCTGGCTCAGACGTGCTTGAAGATCGAAAAAATATTTGTGCCGTCGCGACTCATCCAAACACGGGACAAAAACGAATTACATTGACGCTGCCAGTGATCAATCATGCGAAGCGAGTTTCTTTTTTAGTGACAGGAGAGAACAAAGCATCGGTGGTTGCTAAAATTCTAACAGGAGAAAGTAAATCATCGCCGGCAGCTTTTGTGCGACCGGTGAATGGCATTGTAGAATGGTATCTTGATCAGGCGTCAGGAACGGTCATAATAAGATAAAGTAAAATAATCGTCGTTAACAGGAAGGGAAAATGGTTACAAAAGGTGTAACGAAAATTTGTAATTATATTATAGTCGTCGTTCTAATTTCGGTCTTGATGACGGTCTGTAAAAAGCTTGAACCGATGCCGGAGTTGCATGATCGTTTGCAAGGTATACTCATGGCATCAGCCATTGCTGATGCTATGGCAGGTCCACACGAAGGTCGTTCAACAGAAGAGTCGCAAACTTTCCTCGAAAAAGGTGGGTGGATCAATAACTTCAACGATTATACAGTTTGGCACCAGCACCACTGGAATGTCTATCAACGTCTGGCGCCGGCCGGCACTATTACAGACGATGATCGCATGCGTCTCGATATGGTGAATTTTATGCTTGACTACCGGGAGGCTCACATCGATCCCATGCCGAGGGAAGCTCTTGCACACTATGTCATACAGAGGTATCTTACCACCCGTCAGGCTTTTATACGCATCGATAAGAAATACCAGGCATCGAGACGACCTAACTCAACCCTTGAGCAGATGCGCAAAGAACATTTTTTAGCGATGTGGTTTGCCTGGGAAATTTTTAAAACTGCCACTTCGGTTGTTATTCCGGAACCACAGGTTTGGTCGCCACCTTACCAGCGAGTGAGTGATGATCCCCGCTATGGCGAATATAGTCCGGCCTGGCATCTGCAACCAGTAGAGCCTTTACCGGTGACAGAGGAGATAAAGTCTTCCTTTCATTTCAATTCTTATGCAAAGGGACATGTCATGCCGCTGGGTTTGATTCATCTTTTACCCGTTGCAAGTTACTTTCCCGGATCACCCAGGACGGCTTATCGTTATGTGCTGTCCATCGATTTTTTTGATATTGGGGAGGCACCCCATTTTGTCGGCGTTGCCTGTGCTATTATTGCTGATCTGTTGGGGAATCGGAAATGGTCGGAAATTTCCGCTGTTCTGAGAGAATCCACGTTAGCAGCTTATCTTGGTATGGAGGAAAATGATATTTTAAGCGATATGGACGCTGGTCTAAAAACCGCTATTCAAACCGCACAACAATTTATACAGCAATCGACCGTGAACCGGCGAGAGCTGGCGCGTGAGTTTATCAGCACGTTGCACCACCTGTATGCAGTTGATGAGCCGATCATGTGTACGGTTCAGGAAATGTTATATGGTAGTGTGGCACTGTTGGAATTTGTCAATAGCGATTTACCATGGCTGATTGAGGTCGGGATTAATTATGGCCGGGATAATGATACCATCGCCTCAATAGCAGCGACATTCGGAGGCGCTGCGGCTGGTGTGCAGGCATTGCCGCGGCAATGGCGAAATATTGTGCAAACAGCAAATCCGCAATATAACTTCGCCGAGTTAGCATCCCGTTTGGCAGAAGCCGGTGTTGATACTCATAAAAGATAAACATCAGTGCTGGGAAGTAAAATTTTGAATCTATCTATCTCGAAAATTTTAGAGCCCCGACTTTAAGTAAGCTGCCTGGCAAAAACACAACAGCAGAAGTGGAAAGAAGTCAAAATACAGAATCGCCGGCAGATAATCAACGGGTTTACCTATGGCGTTTTTCCAGCAGCGAACGCTTATGGGATGATCATATATTCAGTTATTCAATTAATAATTTCTTACATTATCCAGTCACTCAATCTGCGTTATAAAGAAATAATGTGGAGATTTCAATGCATCAAGAAAAATTACGCCTTGAACAAATTAAAGCGAACCAATCAAATTGGAAAAAATGGGGACCCTATCTTACTGAACGCCAATGGGGAACAGTACGGGAAGATTACAGTCCGCATGGCACTGCCTGGGAATATATTTCCCACGATGCTGCACGGCGTCGGGCATATCGCTGGGGCGAGGAAGGTATTGGTGGCATTAGCGACGACCGACAACGGCTCTGCTTTGCCCTGGCATTCTGGAATAGCAAAGATCCTATCTTAAAAGAGCGGATGTTCGGATTGACCGGCAATGAAGGCAATCACGGCGAGGATGTCAAAGAATATTATTATTACCTGGACAACACACCAACCCATTCCTACATGAACATGCTATACAAATATCCCCAACAAGAATTTCCTTATGCCAGGCTGGTTGAGGAAAATCGAAACCGGGGCAAAGGAGATCCCGAATTCGAGCTTATTGACACCGGCATATTTGATGAAGATCGGTATTTTGATATTTTTATTGAATATGCCAAAGCCGCGCCCGAGGATATCTTGATTCGGATCACCGTTCATAATCGAGGACCCGAGCCGGCGAATTTAAACTTGATCCCGCAAACCTGGTTTCGTAATACCTGGGCATGGAAGTCGAAAAGTACAATGCCAAAATTAAGTCATGAAGATCATTCGATCCCGATCGATCATAAACGTTTAAGCAAATTCAGACTCTATTTTCAAGGCGAGCCAGAACTGCTGTTTTGTGACAACGAAACCAATATGCAGCGGCTCTATGGGTTGAAAAATGCTGAAGGTTATTTTAAAGATGGGATTAATGATTATATTGTTGAAGGGAAAAAGGATGCTATAAATCCGGAAAAAGTTGGAACCAAAGCGGGAATCAATTACAAGCTAAAAATTCTTGCCAATGGTTCTATAACGGTGCAACTGCGGCTGTGCAATCGAACACTCAAAAAACCGTTCCAGGGATTCACTCAAATTTTCGAGAAAAGGATTCAAGAAGCAAATGAATTTTATGTTGAAATGCAGTCGGAAATTAAAGATGACGATGCGAAAAATGTTCAGCGTCAGGCGTTTGCCGGGATGCTATGGACAAAGCAGTTTTACTATTATGATATAGAGCAATGGCTGAAAGGCGATCCGGGACAGCCCGAACCGCCACGGGAACGGTTTCAGGGGCGTAATCATGAATGGGAGCATCTCAATAACGCCGACATCATTTCTATGCCCGATAAATGGGAATATCCCTGGTATGCAGCATGGGATCTGGCGTTTCACTGCATTCCGCTGGCAATGATCGATCCTGAGTTTGTTAAAGAGCAACTGGTGCTGCTGACCAGGGAATGGTACATGCATCCCAATGGACAACTGCCTGCCTACGAATGGGCGTTCGGCGATGTGAATCCGCCGGTTCATGCCTGGGCGATCTGGCGGGTATTCCAGATCGATAGGAAGAAGAACCAGGGCAGGGGCGATATTGCCTTCCTGGAACGGGTGTTTCATAAATTGCTGCTAAATTTCACCTGGTGGGTCAATCGAAAAGATGAGCATGGGCACAATATCTTCCAGGGCGGATTCCTGGGGCTGGACAATATCGGTGTGTTTGATCGGAGTAGCGAATTGCCCACCGGCGGTCACCTGGAACAGGCTGACGGCACCAGTTGGATGGCCATGTATTCTCTAAATATGTTGCGTATCGCACTGGAACTTGCTCTGACTAATCCAGTTTACCAGGACCTGGCAACAAAGTTTTTCGAGCATTTTTTGTACATTGCCGGCGCGATGCGAAATATAGGAAGTGAGGAGATTGATTTGTGGGATGATGCAGATGAATTTTATTACGATGTTTTGCATTGTCCCAATGGAGAACTGGTTCCGATAAAATTGCATTCTATCGTTGGTTTGATTCCGCTTTTCGTAGTCGAGACAATTGAGCCACGGATGCTTGAAAAATTACCCGAATTCAAGCGGCGCCTGGAATGGTTTCTCAATTATCGGCAAGACCTTGCCAGTCTCGTTTCCCGATGGTATGAGCCTGGGATCGGTGAGCGTCGTTTACTTTCTTTGCTGCGTGGGCACCGAATGAAAAGGCTGCTTAAACGAATGCTGGATGAGACGGAATTCCTCTCGGATTACGGGATTCGCTCATTATCTCGATTTCACCATATAGTCCTTATGTTTTTCATGCCAGCGGCATGGAATTTAAAGTCACCTATCAACCCGCTGAATCGGATTCAGGTTTATTTGGCGGTAATTCCAATTGGCGGGGACCCATCTGGTTTCCGATCAATTACTTAATTATCGAATCGCTGCAAAAATTTCATCACTACTATGGCGATGATTTCAAGATCGAATGTCCCACAGGCTCAGGTAATTTTGTGACTATATTGGATGCTGCCAATGAGCTTTCTAAACGATTAACACAAATTTTTCTGAATGATGAAAACGGCAAACGTCCAGTTTTCGGATATAATGAAACAATCCAGACCGATCCCCACTTTCGGGATTATGTCTTGTTTCATGAGTATTTTCACTGGGATACTGGGTGGGGAGCCGGTGCGTCGCATCAAACGGGTTGGACGGGATTGGTAGCGAAGTTGTTGCAACCCAGGCGGGGGAAATAGGTAATTGGGGGAGTGGGTAAATGGGCGATTAATAAATGGTATCTTTCGGACAAATAAAAAGGAAAATAGATTATGCGTATTCCATCAAATAAAGAAACGGTTGCCGAAGTCATCATGCCTTCTTGTTCGCTAGAAAAAGTTTTAAGAGGGCAGAAGGCATTGGTCACAGGCGCCAATTCTGGTATTGGGAAAAGCATCGCTGTGGCTCTGGGACAGGCAGGCGCTGATGTGGTCGTCAATTATGTTATGGGAGATGACGCTGCCCAGGAAGTGGCACCATTTCGGATTCGGGTGAACAGTATTGCTCCAGGAGCGATTCGCACCCCGATCAATACCAGAGCCTGGGAGACACCCGAAGCATATAATTCACTGATGAATCTGGTTCCGTATAATCGAATCGGTGAAGTGGAAGATATTGCCAGAGCTGCTGTCTGGCTTGCATCTGACCATTCAGATTATGTCACAGGTACCAGTCTGATTGTAGATGGTGGGATGACTTTGTATCCTGGATTTGCGACGGACGGATAAAAATTCGATCAAAAATATTTTTTTATCAAAATAGAGGACGAATCAATGCCATATCAACCAATTGAAAATTACGGAATCATAGGCGATTTACACAGCGTGGCGCTTGTTGGCATGAATGGATCAATCGATTGGCTGTGCTTTCCACATTTCGATTCCCCCAGTATTTTTGCAGCCATTTTAGATGACAAAAAAGGCGGACGTTTCAAAATATCGCCAACAAGGGAAGATGTCAAATACAAGCAGATTTATCTGCCAGATACCAATGTGCTCATTACTCGATTCCTATCCGCCGATGGGGTGGGAGAAATAACCGACTTTATGCCCATCGATGAATCACAAACGGGACACAAGCATCACCAATTAGTGGGGTCAGTGACAGCCGTTCGTGGTTCGATGAATTTTCGAATGGAGTGTCAGCCAGCTTTTAATTATGCTCAGGATAAACACAAATTAAATATAACTGAAAAAGATGCCAGCTTCCATACTTCATCTTTGAGTTTGGTGCTTACATCGAATCGTCCATTGAAAAAAGAGGCGGAAGGCGTCCTTGCCGAATTTACACTCCAGGAAGGAGAAACAGCGACGTTCATTCTTCGAGATTCGGTTTACAATACCTCAACAGATTTGGAACGAGAAGTGGCTGATTTATTCCAAAACACGGTCGACTATTGGCGGAATTGGTTGTCGAGATGTACTTATAAGGGTCGTTGGCGGGAAATGGTTTATCGCTCAGCGTTGACATTAAAACTGTTAACTTACGAGCCCACAGGCGCAATTGTAGCCGCTCCGACTTGCAGTCTGCCAGAGAGCATTGGAGGAGAGCGTAATTGGGATTATCGATTTACCTGGATTCGAGATGCGGCGTTTACGCTTTATGGATTACTCCGAATCGGTTTCACCGAGGAAGCCACCAAGTTTATGAAATGGCTGGGAGAATGCTCTAGAGATATAAATCCTGACGGCTCTCTTCCGCTGATGTTTGGAATAGATGGACGTCGAAAACCATCCGAAGAAACACTGGATCACTTCGAGGGCTACATGGGATCTCGACCCGTGCGAATCGGAAATGCTGCTGCTGACCAATTGCAATTGGATATTTACGGCGAGTTATTAGATTCTGTCTATTTATATAACAAGTATGGAAGTCCTATTTCTTATGATTTTTGGACTTCACTCCGACAGTTGGTGAAATATGTTTGCGAAAACTGGCATAAGAAAGATGAGGGAATTTGGGAAGTTCGTGGTGGCAGACAACACTTCATTTACTCAAAACTCATGTGTTGGGTTGCCCTGGATCGGGCGATTCGATTGGCGAACAAACGCTCCTTTCCTGCCCCACTGGATAAATGGCTCGAGTGTCGTGATGACATTTATGAGGATATCATGTCGAACGGCTGGAATCCAAAAATCGAAGCGTTTGTTCAGAGCTATGGCAGTGATAGGCTGGATGCGGCAAATCTCCTCATGCCACTGGTCTTTTTTGTCTCACCAGTTGATCCCAGAATGCTTAAGACGCTTGATGCCATCAATCGTTCGCCTGCCAAAGGTGGATTGGTTTCCAATAGCCTGGTTTATCGCTATAATGTAACTGAGTCTCCCGATGGGCTGAGTGGCGATGAGGGAACATTCAATATCTGTACATTCTGGTTGGTAGAGGCGTTGGCTCGTGCGGGTCGCTTTGATCGTCAACGGTTGGAAGATGCCCGTCTGATGTTTGAAAAGATGCTGGGATATGCCAACCATCTTGGGCTTTATGCCGAGGAAATTGGAAATAGCGGAGAGGCGCTTGGTAATTTCCCCCAGGCATTTACACACCTTGGCTTGATCAGCGCCGCTTTTAATCTTGACAGAGCATTAGATGAAAGAAAATAGAATATTTGATAAAAAGGTTTTAATTTTTAATATCTAGTACTACTTAGTCAGATTAACAAATTGTAATCTTTTAGTTATGGGAGTATTTATACCGATGCCATCGCTTTAGCAAGTATAAACCTAATGAAAACTGATTTTTTTATATAAAATTAAGTCCTATGAAAATCCTTCGAAAGTTAAGCGATGGCATCGGTAACCAACCAATAACTGAGGGAGTACGCATTAGCAAAAAATATACTTGACTTTACATATAGATTTATGTATATTTTTTTAAAGCATTATCGATAACAGGTACTTAACAATTTCAATATTTTAAAACTGATTATGCAGAAATAAAATAAGTTTATATCTTTAATTCAGTGATAGTTCTTACTTTGTGAGCGATTAACTTCGTTCTTTTTGGTTGCGGCTCGTCCGTTGGGGGATTATTACATCCGAAAGCCATTCTAAAGCAATTTATGACTTTGTTGATTTAATAACAATGAATAGCAAAATAATACAATATATTGGGTAGGAGCAGTCCCTCACTGCTGCATATTGTGGTCGAAACGAAAAAATAATACTAAATCAATAAGGTCATTTATTACCAGATTCAATAAAGGGGAATTAGGCAAATGAATAAAAATCAAAAACAGTCAATGTCTCGTAAATTTGTTCACATTTTTTGTATTATAGTATGTGGCATTTTTATCATCTTTGCATTGCAAATGCCGGTGCTGTCCCAGCCGGTTCGAGAATGGAAGTTCGCACTGATGCCCAACGTGCAATATGCTTTCCCCAATGGCAGTAAATGGCTCCAGGATTTCAAAAGTCGTGAATTAAAAATGAAAATAGTCGAAGTTCCTGATACTCTTGCTGGACCTACAACGGCAAAGCCCGTTGATGTCTGGATTGCTTTAGATGGTGAGTATGATACGCAGATATGGGAGCCGCTTGAAACCTCACACACAAAGGTTCAAATTCATTTTTGGCCCATGACCAGAAGTCAAACCTCCAATCCGACAGAGATCAAATATCTTGTTAGTGATGAAGCTAAAATTTTTTATGACAGGAATGATCTCCTCAGCCGTACCTGCTTGACTCTATTTGATGCATTGGAAGCCACATACGAAGACGCAACCGTGAATTTGGTACATCGTCAAGATTTGAATTATCCCCCCTTCAATGAATTCAGAGATGGTGAGAAAATTAACACAATTTTATTGCCTTTGGTAAATTATTACCCTAATACAGCTTTATTCAGAGTTATTCGCTATGCCAGACGTCGGTCACTTGATATCTCCTCAAATGAGATTAGGGGAAAATTTTGTAAAGAATTAAATAAAGGTCAAATCGAAGCATTAGATTGGCCCTTCTCCCGAATTTCAGATCGCTTTTTCTCTGGCATATTACCACCCGATTTTTTAGGACTCGGTCAACGACAACTGTGGCCAATTCAAACAACGGCAGAAATTGTTTTGCTGATCTGTAAAAAATCTGAGAGACGGCTCTCTAATGCGGATAAGCGACTGCTGATCAGTGATCTTAACACTATTAGTCAGACGTTGTTTTCCGAGGCAGATGAGGAGATGAATGCTGAAACCCAGAAATGGCAAAATCGCGATAATCTGACAAAAGCAACAGCAGATAGTGCATGGCAGATCACGCAGAAAGCACGCTGGGCACTCACGCTCTGTCCTGATCAACAGAAAAATAAAAACATCAGTGAAAAACTCAGGCGTTTTGTACGCGATTTTTCAGATACTACCCAAAATATATTAAAATACCAAGAACGAGTACGTTTCCGAGAGCTTGACTATCTGCTCGATCAAAAAAACTTTTGGGCAGTTAATAATTTGGTTAGTATATATAATTTTGTTGGGAATTATTCCGGGGCAAGAGTAATCGCATACACAATTATTGATACCAGTATTAATTTAACTGTTAATATTCCTTTAGATAGTAAAGTCCCTACAATAAATCGGAAGCAGCAAGAAAACGAAAATTTTGCTAACTTTCTTGATAACTACGCATTTGCCTTGGAGAAACTAGAAGATGTTGATCCATTACTACCACCACTTCTCAGAAGAGAAGCTCGCAATCTACGTAAAAAATTGAAACAAAATCCCTAATTGGGGGACGAAAATGAATGATCATCAAAACGCTCTGATTAAAAATCTTTCCGGTATTGATTCCACGATTCAGAAACTGCTTTTAATACAACTTCTCGCAATTATAATTTATGGTCTTCTTTTTTTGGATGGTTTGACAATTAAACGTGAGACAGATGCGCTTCAAAGTCAATTGGAAGGAACCAATGAATTACTCACCAGTTTCGCCTGGCTTGATTCCTTAGCTTCCATTTGTAATAGATACCCATCACTTAGCCAACAGTATCAAATAGCTCTCGATAAGTTACAAAATCGACTCCGTCAATTACAGAGGTTAGAGTCTTCTTCCTACTATGGCAATATTGTTGAAAATACATTTAGATTGGACTATCCAGAGTGGCGCAGAGTACGGTCTCAAGACCTCCTCGATCACGTGGATATTCTGGCAGAACGAAGTACAAGAATAATAAATCAACAGATATGGCTCATACAACGCCTCCGCCGATCACCACCGATTGACAGCCTAAAAGAAACAATCACAATCAGAAAATACCTTGAGCCTATACCCGCATTGTTTGATACTTTAGGACCGCTGGTCGATAAAGCCTATCCTGAAGACGCTGGCTCGTATAAAAAATTTAGCACCCTATTTGATTCTTTGTACATTCAACAATATTCCCAAGAATTGCCCTCTCTCTCTTCTGTGGAAAATGCAGTCAATAAAGTATCACGATTTTACCAATCAAATGATATTGATTCCCTCGATTTGAGCGGACTGGTGGAATTCCGAGATGCACTTACTGATAGTATTCACGCTAAAGAAAATCAAAAAGGTGAACTAAAATTAGCCTTTATTGAACAGCCCGTGTCAGTAAAACTGGCATTTAATCTTGCACTGCCAATTCTGATCTTTTTCAATCATCTGCTGCTTTTATCTTTAGGGAAAAAAAGCCAATTGCACAATGAATTGAAACAAAACATGAGTTCCCCAATGAGTATCCACCTCTCCCCTACTTTTTTTAATTTTTTATTTACCGGGAACTCCATATTTTTGAGAATCATAACCTGGGTATTTTTCTTTTTATTGGAAGTTTCAGTGGCAGTACTGGGGATTGTTATTTTCTGGTATCTTTTATTGTTTCTACCAACGTCGGAAGGGAGATTGTTAATCACTTTAATTCCAACAGGCATTTTTCTTTTGATCCATGAGGTGCAGGTCATTTCTATTTTTGTTCGGGCTGCTAATATAAAAACTTAAACTATTCATGAAGAACACTCTTGAAATGAAACTCGAATTTGTTGAGGATAAAATATGGAAATCTGGACTGAAATCATAAAAATTATTCCCGCATTTCTATGGTTTTTTATCATTCTATTTCTTATTATAAAATTCTATAAACCGCTTCGTTATGAGCTACTGCCAAAACTTAGCGATGTTAAAACGATGGGAATCGAGCTTTCATTTATTAAAACATCTATCGACGCTGCCTTAGACCTGGCTGAGAAAAATCCCCAATGGAAGGTTGAAGTCACTCCTTTTCAAAGAGAAAACGTGTTGAATCGCGCCGGTCAGCATCGGCATATTTTTCAGAATGCGAAAATCTTATGGGTGGATGATGTCCCGAAAAACAATCGTAATGAATTGAAAATGTTTAAGCAACTAAATGTAAAAATCAAGTTCGTCAAAACAACCGAAGAAGCCCTTAACTTATTAGAAAAACGCAAATTCGATGTTGTGCTTTCCGATATAGCCAGGGATGATGATAAAAAAGCAGGACTCAAATTTTTAAAATTATTCCGAGAAAAGGACGAAGCAACACCGGTCATATTTTATGTCGGTGACTTATTCCCAGAGAAAGGTATACCGCCCAGAGCGTTCGGCATTACCAACCGACCTGATGAGCTGCTTCATTTGGTGTTGGATGCGTTGGAGCGGAAGAAATATTAGGTGAGTTGTGAGTCAATGCCATTAAGTTAAGGGGAAACAGTCATTCTGAGCGACCGCAGGGAGCGAAGAATCTCCTGATTTAACAGAACTTAGTTCATTTATTGAAGAGATTCTTCGTCGCTTCGCTCCTCAGAATGACAAAAATTCAATCAAATTTGCTTAATTTAATGATATTGAGTTGTGAGTGGTGGGCGGTAAGTGGTTAGAAGGGAAACAGGGCGTAAACATAAAT
>JABAOH010117302.1_pt3 | contig 48216 bp, 38 predicted proteins | sample 7062181 | NCBI WGS metagenome assembly JABAOH01 (sample SAMN14538630, study PRJNA623070) | marine sediment metagenome | biome: marine biome [ENVO:00000428]; feature: marine pelagic biome [ENVO:01000023]; material: deep marine sediment [ENVO:00002113]; isolation source: pool of 5 deep marine... | reverse complement strand
GGTGGTTGTCGGTGCTGGGATCTCGGGCCTCGCCGCGGCGTTCGAGATCTCGCAGCGGGCGGAGCGCTTCCCCTGGCCGCTGGAGGTCCTCTGCCTCGATCGTGCCGACCGCGCGGGTGGACACATCCGCAGCGTCCGGGAGGGCGGCTTCCTGTGCGAGTGGGGACCGACCGGCTTCCTCGACAACGTCCCGGCGACCTTGACGCTGGTGCGACGGCTTTCCCTCGAGAACGAGCTGACGCCCGCGCGCGAGGAGGCCCGTACGCGCTTCCTTTTCCGGCGCGGCGCGCTGCAGAAGTTGCCCACCTCCCCCGGCGAGTTCGTGACCTCCGGGGTCCTGTCCGCCCGCGGCAAGCTCCGCGTGCTGGGCGAGGCCCTGGTGCGTCGCAAGAAGTCCGGCGCGGATGAGACGATCCACGACTTCGCGGCGCGGCGAGTCGGACGCGAGGCGGCCGAGACGCTGATCGATGCCCTGGTCGGCGGGATCTGGGCCGGTGACACGAGGCAGCTTTCGCTGAAGGCGTCGTTCCCGAAGATGGCCGAGATGGAGCGTGTCCACGGTGGCCTGTTCCGCGCGATGCTCGCCGGACGCACGCGCAAGCAGGAAGACGGGGACGAAGACGGTGAGCGCGGCAGCGCGTTCGGCCCGGGCGGCACGCTCACTTCGTTCCGCGGCGGCATGCAAACCCTGACCGATGCGCTGGCTGCGGCCCTCGGGGATCGGCTCAGACTTCGCACACCGGTCCGGGCGGTTTCCGATCTCGGTCAGCGCGGTTTCCGGGTCCATCTCGACGAGGGGGCGCCGGTCGAGGCCGATGCGGTGGTGCTGACCACGCCGGCATTCGTCAGCGCGGACATGCTGCGGGACATGGACGCCGGAATCGCGGCGCAGCTCGATTCGATCCCCTACGCGGGTCTCGCGGTCGTGCACCTCGGCTTTGCGCACGAGACGCTCGACGCCGGTCCCAAGGGGTTCGGATTCCTGGCCCCGCGCTCGCAGAACATGCGCAGCCTCGGATGTCTCTGGCCCTCCGACATCTTCCCCGACCGGGCACCCTCGGGACGGCGCCTGACCACCACCATGATCGGGGGCGCGCACGACGAGGNNCTCGTCCTCGACGATCTGCGCAGCGCGATGCATCTCGTCGTCGCCCCGCGTTTCAAGCGGGTGATCCGTCACCGCCGCGCGATCCCGCAGTACACGCTGGGTCACCTCGACCGCGTCGCATCCATCGAGCAGGCGCTCGCCGACCGCACCGGGCTCGAGATCGGCGGGAATGGCCTGCATGGCATCGCGGTGAACTGCTGCATCGAGGAAGCCGGTCCGCTCGCGGAACGGGTGCTCGACGTGCTGAACGAGCGCGCCGGCGCTCGAACAGCGACCCGATTTCAAGACTGAAATCGGCGCCCGCTTTTCGACCTCTCCGAAGCCCGACCGAAACCCTGGACGCTCCCGTTTTCGGGCTTGGCGGCTTCGTCGACATCCGTCGTCACACGATTACAAAACGTGGCATTGAAAATGTTTTTTTGCCTGAATACATTGTTGATAGCAGGAGAATAAATATATATGAATGGGCAAAGAGGCATTACACTCACCGAACTCCTTATAGTCCTCGCGGTCGCATCGCTCGCGTTGCTGGCCGTCGGGACGTACGCGGTCCCGTGGATCGCACGCGAGGGCCTGCGCAGCGCGGTCTACGACGTGCAGACCTACATGCAGCTGGCGCGGATCGAGGCGATCAGCCGCAACCGTGACTGCCGCTTCGTGATCGACACCTCGACGAACCGCATCTCGGTGCTCGACACGGCCGGTACGACGAGCGTCGGTGACGACATCCTGCTCTACGAATCGGATTTGCCCGACACCGTCAGCTTCGCGCGCCCCGACAGCGGTGCCGCGGTGACGCTCGACAACGTTTCCGGCTCGATCTATCAAACCCGGTTCGGTAACGACGGGATCGTGAACCTCGGTACCGGCATGGTGCACATGTTCGGCGGCTCCAAGTACGAGAAGGTCGAAGTGTTCGGCGCCGGAGGCATCCGCATCCAGAAGTGGAACGGAACCGCTTGGGCGGTGGGGAGTTGACGATGCGCGAATCGAGTGCGGGCTTCACGCTCGTCGAGGTCATCGTGGCGCTGTTCCTCATCGGGCTCGGCGTGCTCGCCGCGGCCCCGATGTTCATGTACGCGATGCAAGGCAACGCCGTCGGCGGTGAGAAGGGCGAGGCCGGCGCGCTGGCCGTCGAGCGGATGGAAATCCTGCGGGCCACCGACTACGGCTCGCTGACCGTCGGCGGCAGCCTGACCGTCGACACGACGGGTTACGTCGACACCAGCGACCCGGATCACACCGTGCGCTGGCTGATCGAGGCGAACACCGCGCCGACGGGGTCGCTGATCATCACCGTTCGCGTGATCCCGGCCGGCACGATCCCCGGCTCCAGCCGCGAAGTCACTCTCACGTCGATTCGAGGTCCGTAGCGATGCAACGAGTTCAAAAACAGCGCGGGTTCACGTTGGTCGAGGCGCTGGTCTCCCTGACCGTGCTGGCGCTCGCGATGACCGGGCTGTTCAGCTTGCTGGTGCACAACTCCCGGCTGAACAAGTCTGAACAGATGAAGGCGGAAACCCAGGCCAACGCCCGCAACGTGTTGTCGATCGTGGTCGCCAAGCTGCGTAGCGCCGGCTGGGACCCGCTGGGCACCGACCTCTTCAACGGCCTGACGCTGGACACCAATACAGGCGACACCGTCGCCGAGATCACCGTCCGCGCGGATTACCACACGGCGGGAACACCCGGGACCCCCGATGGCCTCGCCGACCAGGTCGATGAAGTCATCGTGTTCCGTCACGTGAACAACCAGATCCTCTGGGACAACGACGATGACGGAAACTTCGACGTTCTGGCCGTCAACATCTCGAACGATGCCGACGGCGACGGGACCATCGAAAACATGTTCGTGCCCGACAGCACGACCGACCCGCAGCAGATCACCGTGCAAATCACCGCCGTGTCGCCCGTGATCGATCCGATCACCCGTGACTTCAGTCGCTACACGGTCACCAGCGACGTCTTCATCAGGAAGGATCTATGATCCAGCACGACCGCAAGGACCGGGGCTCCGCCCTGGTCATGGCCGTCTTCGTCCTCGCCCTGCTGACGGCGATGGGCGCCGCCCTGCTGTTCTACTCGGAGAACGAGAAGAAGATGGGCGAGGCCAGCATCAAGCCCAAGCAGGCGTTTTACTATGCCGAGGCGGGTCTGGAGCATGCCCGGCGGGCGCTCTGGCTCGTGAACCGCGCCGAAGACTTCGATGACGACCTGCAGGCCGCCACGGGCGGCACGTTCGCCGATCCCATCGGCTTCGATCCGTCGACGATCGCTCCGATCTACGACTCGCAGGACAACGTGATCGGCTTCAGCGGGTACGGGAACGACACCCCGTTGGTCTCGCTGCGCAAGTTCGAGAACGGCTGGTACGGCGCGTTCATGTCCAACGACCATGGCGAAACGCGCACGAACTCGGTCGACACCGACAACCGCGTCATCCTCGCCGGTGTCGGTGTCGGTCCCGACCGCTCGTTCGAGGTGGTCGAGGCGGTCATCGACCTCGATCCGTTCCTCCCCGAGATGCCTCCGGCGGCGATCTTCATGCTCGGACCGACGCCCGCGTTCGGCAGTGCGACGAGTAAGGCGAAGAGTTACATCGGAAACGATTGCGGTACCGCCGGCGGCGACTACTACCCGGTGGTCGGCACAATCGGCCCGGCGGCCGAGGCCAACGCCGAATCGGGCGCCCACCCGAACCCGAACTGGGCCACGGGGCCCTACAGCAGTCCGGGCGACGCGATCTCCGACATGAGCGCCAGCCCCGTGCCGGGCATGTCCGACACGACTTATTCAATCAACACCGAGTGGACGAGCTGCGAGGGCATGAAGGACATGATCGAGGGCATGCGTCGCGTGGCCGACTACAACTGCGCCGACGGGACCCGGCTCGCCTCACCCTCCTGCCCTGCGGACGTCTCCAATCCGCAGCACATCTACTTCGGCGAAGGCGACCTGGAGGTCATGTGGCCCGTCCCGCATGCGGGCGTGCTGGTCGTGACCGGTGAGCTGGTGCTGGGCGGAGATATCGATTTCAAAGGATTGATTCTCGTCGTCGGCGAAGGAAGGCTGCGCTTCAACGGTGCCGGCACCGGCATCAACGCGGGGTCGTTGATCATCGCGGACATCGCGGGCCCGGACGGCGTGTACGGCAATTCCGACGACTGCACGGGGCCGAACGACGGCTTCGGGGTCGGCGTGTACGACGAGCGCGGCGGCGGCAACGCAGGCACCGTCTACTGCTCGACGGTCCTGGACATCGTCGAGCAGGCCCATCCCTACGCGATCGAGCAGTTCCGCCAGCACTAGACCTTGACCCGCGGTCGCGGGGGCCTAGGTTCGACTACGATGAGCCCCGCCGGACCCGAGAGACGAGCCGCCTGGTTCTCGGCCTACGCGACCGTGTTCGTGTCGAGCTTCTGCGTGATGGTGGTGGAGCTGGTGGCCGGGAGGATCATCTCGCGGCACCTCGGCTCGTCGATCTACACCTGGACGTCGGTCATCGGCATCATCCTGGGGGGACTGGCGCTCGGCAACTGGATCGGGGGTCGCATCGCCGACCGCTATCCCGCGCGCCCTGCTCTGAGTCGGCTGTTTCTCGCCTCGTCGGCCACCTGCGTCGCGATCAACCTGTTCAACAACCTCGTCGGTGAGTCCGCGCTGTTGTGGGAGCTCGCCTGGCCGCTCCGCGTCGCCGTCCACGTCGCGCTGGTCTTCTTCATCCCCGCCGCGTTGATGGGCACGATCGGGCCGGTCGTGGGCAAGCTGGCTTTGTCCTTCGGCCGGGCCACCGGACAGACGCTCGGCGGAATCTACGCCTGGGGTGTCGTGGGCAGCATCGCGGGAACGTTCCTGACCGGGTACTTCCTGGTCAGCGTGATGGGCACCGCGGCGATCATCTGGAGCGTGTCGCTGGTCCTCGCGGTCGCGGGACTCGTGTACTCCTCGTGGGCGGTGCGCTCCTGGACTTGGACCGGATTGGTGCTGATCGGTTTCTTCCTGTCGTCGAGCGGTGTGGGATGGGCGACGGAGCTCGGCGAAACGCTCGCGCTTCGAGTCGCGCCCGACGAGAACCTTCTCTATCACACCGAGAGTCGGTACTCGAACATCGAGATCCGCCGCCTCTCCGCGGACCCCGAGATCCGCGGCATGTACCTCGACAAGTTGCTGCACAGCCAGATCACCGTCGGATCGACGCACGAGATGCACTACGGCTACACCAAGGTCTTTGCCGGGTTGACGCAGAGCCATCGGGCGCACGACCAGCGGCTTCGAGCGTTGATGATCGGCGGAGGGGGCTACGTTTTTCCGCGCCATGTCGAGGATCGCTGGTCCGCGGCGGAGATCGATGTCGTCGAGATCGACCCCGCGGTGACCCGCGCCGCGCGCGCCGCCTTCGGATTCCCCGCGGACAGCAAGATCCGTGTGCACCACGCCGACGGGCGGGTGTTCGTCAATCGAGCCGAGCGTCGCCTCCGCGAGTCCGCCGAAGCCCGGCCTTACGACATCATCTGCATCGACGCGGTCAACGATTTTTCCGTACCGTTCCAGGTCACGACGCGCGAGTTCTTCGCCAAGACCGAGAGGTTGCTCGCCGAGGACGGCCTGCTGATGATGAACTTCATCGACGTCGTCGACAGCGGGCTGCTCGTCGGCGCGCTCGGGCAGACTCTCGAAGACGTCTTCGAGCACGTGGTGCTGTTCAGCTCGAATGACATCGAACGAGCCCACGGCGGCTGGCGAGTCGCGCTCGTCCTGGCGGCGAGCAACCGCCCGATCGGCTGGTTTCCCGAGGGGCACGACCCGCGCGGCGCGCGGCGCGTGAGCGACCCGCGGTTCGCCGCCTATTTGGCCCGTCCGGAGGCTATCGTGCTGGAGGATTCTTTCGCGCCGATCGAAAACCTCGTGGCGCCGGTCGTGCGGGCCTCGTCGAGAGACGTCGCGGCGGTCGACGCGTTGCACCGCGCTCTGAAGATGGAAGGCCTCGGCGACCTCGCCGGTTACATGACCTACTGCCGTGAGGCGCTGCGTCTCGACCCGTACCTGCCGGAAGCGCACTACAACCTCGGCCTCGCACTGTACAGGCAGGGGCGCGCCGACGAGGCCGAACAGAGCTGGATTCGGGCCTCGTCGATCGACCCGGACTACGCCGAGGCGCACTTCAACCTCGGCGCGCTGTATTACTCGCGCGGGGACCTGGAGGCGGCCCTGGCCCGCTTCCAACGCGCCGTGGAGGTCCATCCGACGATGGCGACGGCCCACAACGCCTTGGGCATCGCGGCCGAAGCCGCCGGAGACCTCGACCGGGCCCGGGCCCACTACCGGGAAACCCTCCGTCTCTCGCCACAATTGGCTGAAACGCAGGGCCATTTGACGCGCCTGGACCGCAACGAGCAGGCCACCACTCAAACTCGCTAGCCCGGTTTGCCCCGGACGGCGGCCGGGACCTAGATTCAGACCGAGGGCCGGTCCGCCCGGGCCCCGGAGAGGTCAGGATGTATATCCAGTGCTGTCGCTGCCACGAGTCGACCTGGATTCGATCGCTGGTTCCCGGGTTGGTCGATCCGACCATCCGGTGTCAGGACTGCGGCCACGAGCACGATCTCTCCCGTTCGAGCGGGCTAGGCGAAACGGCCAAGGAGCAGTACGAGTTGGCCAACGAGTTCGCGACGCGCCACGGCGTCGAGCTCCCCTCGGCCTACTCCATCCTGCTGGGCCTCATGACGCTGGCGGAAGCTCACGAGGCGACGGCGGCAAAGAAAGAAAAGCAGCGCGAGAAGAACACCCCGGAGCCCGCTCCGGCTCCGCTGAACGACGGTTCCACAGCGCTCCCGGAGATCGACCCGATGGTGGCCGCACAAGCCGCCGCGGATGCCGCAAAGCCCGACCCGGGCCCGGACGACGCGGTGCTGGTTCTCGACGCGGACGACGCGGATAACGATAGGACGAGCGACGCCCTGCCGGTTTCCTCCGCGCAACCGAGAAAGCGCTACTCGAATGCCGCGCGACACCGTCGAGCACGGGCGAAAGAAGAGAAAGTCACGATCCATGTCGAACGCGAGATGGCCGAGCAGCGCCGCAAGCTCACCTGGAGTCAGGGAATCCTGCTGGCCGTGCTGGCCAGCCTGACGCTCGGGCTTTCCGGCCGCCACGCGTACCGCACCTGGCAACGCCTCGTGGAGGAAGGAAAGAACGCGCAGAAGATGACCAGTGCCTCCGCGAAGGCGGTCGAGGGTGCGGAGGAGAAAGCGGTCGCCCGGGCCCGCGAGGAGCAGCGCGGCTCGTCCGTCCCGAACGCCATGAAACCGCAGGTCGTGCGCGACGCGAACAACCGCGTGACCCAGGTGATCGGGACGACCCCGATGTCGGTTCTGCTGGCCTACTGCGAAGCGGTTTCCACGACCGATACCTACGAGCGGGAACCGCTGGAGCTCGCCCAGGCGACGCCCCCCACACCGAACCAGCGGTTCGGGATCTTCCGCGACTTCTCACAGCTCGAGTCCGACCGTGCGATCCGTATCACCCAGAATCGCGAGACCAAACGCTGGATCGCCGGCAACGGAAGGGAACCGATACCGACCCGCGAAGCGCCCGCACAACCGGATACGATCCGCCGTGCCGCGTTGGGCGATCGCCCCTGATCCCGACCCCGACAAGAATCTTGAACAAGACGTTCGCGCGGAGCTCCGCGAGGCGAAACTGGTAAGCTCGCCGTGGAGGGTTCCAGGCGATGCTTCAGGATCGGACGGTTCTCATCACGGGTGCGAGTGCCGGCATCGGCGAGGCCTGCGCCGCCGTTCTGGCGGCCGAAGGGGCGCGGCTGATCCTGGCCGCGCGGCGGCGCGACAGGCTCGGTGCCCTGGCGGACGAGTTGCAGCAGCGCCATGGGGCCGCGGTCCACGTGGTGGAGCTCGATGTCCGTCGTCGCGAGTCGGTGAACGAGTCGATCGAGTCCCTGCCGGCGGAGTGGGCCGCGATCGACCTGCTGGTCAACAACGCGGGGCTGAGCCGGGGCCTCGACCCACTCCACGAGGGCGCCCCCCGGGACTGGGAGGAGATGATCGACACGAATCTCAAGGGACTGCTGTGGGTCGACCGCGCCGTGGTTCCCGGGATGGTGCGCCGCGGCGCCGGCCACGTGATCCACATCGGCTCGATCGCCGGGCGTCAGGTCTACCCCGGCGGCAACGTCTACTGCGCGACGAAGCACGCCGTCCGTGCGCTGACGGACGGACTCCGTCTCGACCTCGCGGGCACCGCTGTTCGAGTCACCTCGATCGATCCCGGGTTGGTCAACACCGAGTTCAGCACGGTGCGCTTCCGCGGCGACCGTAAACGAGCCGACAGTGTGTATCGCGGCATGACACCACTGACGGCGGACGACGTGGCGCAGGCCGTTCTGTTCGCCGCGACACGCCCCGCGCACGTCACCGTCGCGGATCTCCTGTTGCTTCCGACCGATCAGGCCTCGGCGAATCTGGTCTACCGACGCGGATGAACGCGCGGTTTGCAGGGGGTCGGATCGCCGCGGCTTGCGCCGTCGCGCTGCTCGGGTACGCGTCGTCGAACGGGCACGCGAACGACACCGAGCAGGACCCGCTGCGCGACAGCGGGATCATCGAACGGACCGACGCGGCGCTGGCGCAGATCGACGTGACGGTGCTCGGGCCGGATGNNACGCGACTTCACGCTCGACCGGGTCTGCCCGAACATCGAGAGGCCAAGCGCCGCCTCGACCGCTGCCGACGTGACGCCCGCATCGATCCTACCGCCGGCGCACTACGTCGTTTACTTCGATCAACCGTTCCTGACGTTGATGGGTCGCGCACAGGCGCTCGACGTCGCGCGCGAGCTCCTTCCGCGGCTGACCGTCGACGGGGCGCGCGTGATGGTCGTCTCGAACGCGGACGAGTTGGTCGTGGTCGAGCCGTTCGGCGGTGACGGGGAAAGACTGGTCGACGCGATCGACCGCCTCGAGAACGACCGCTCCCAGTGGACGATGTTCGCCGAGCTCGAAGACAGCCGCGTCAGCGAGGTCGTGCGCCGGCTCAACGAGCAGAACGAGATCGCCGCCGCCGTGGCGATGGCGCGGCGGTTCCACAAGGAAGAGATCACGCTGACGGACCGCGCGATGCGGCGGCTGCGATTGACACTGACCCGGCTGGCGGATCTGCGGCCGCCCAAGGCGTTGATCTACTTCGGGGACACCCTGCGGCAAAAACCGGGCGGTCACTACCTCTCGTTCTTCGGTTCGATCGTCCAGATGGACCAGATCGGGCTGCCGGGGATGGCGACGGGCACCCTGATGGGCAGCCTGTCGTTCGATGCCGTCGTCAACGAGGCCACCGCCCAGGGCGTGCGGCTCTACACCGTGCAGGCCGAGGGACTCACCGAGCGCATGCACGGCGATCTCCCGGGCGCGGCCGCCGCGACGCAGACCAAGACGGTCGGGTTGCCCCGTTCGATTCGCTCGCGCGAGGCGCGCGACACGCTACGCGGGCTGGCGGCGGAGACCGGTGGGGAGTCGTTCCTGCAAGGATCCAGCGGCGAGTTCATCGCCGAGCGCATCAGGACCGACAGCTCCTGTGTGTTCCTGATCAGTTTCGACCCGACCGGGTTCCGTTACGATTCACCGCTGCGCGCGGTCGTGACCACGGTGCGGGACGATATCGAGCTGCGCGTCCGCGGCCGCTTGATCGTGCAGAGCCCCTCGGCAAAACGGACCGCCAGCCTGTTGCGCGCGTTCGGCTCGCCGGACTCGATCGAGGATCCCTTCGAACTGCACGCGCACCTGGTGCCCACCGGCTTCTCGGACGGGGCTTACACGGCGCTGCTGCAGCTGGCCGTTCCGGGGACCCCGCTGCAATCCGCGACTTGGGAATTGGGGGCCTCGGTGGTTCACGGTCAGAAAATCCACGACGAGACGTCGGGACGGCTGACGGTCTCCTCCCCCGGGGTTCCGGTGGTGCTCGAGTACGAGATGCGGTTCCATCCGGGCGAGTACGAGATCGTTTCGGTGGCCCATGAAGCGCGGACCGGGATGATCTCGTCGAACCAGCAGACGTCGGTCTGGCCGGATCCGAACGGCCGGCCGGCGACATCGGGCCCGATCGCGATGCTCCAGCCGATCGACGCCGCGTTCATGCGCGGGGACGAATCGCGCGCCCGAGGGTCGCTGGCCCGCGGTAGCGACGAGTGGATCGATCCGCAGCAGCCGCTGGCCCTCGTCGCGGTGGTCTGTCGCGGACGCAAGGACCGCGGACCGCTCCGGGTCGATCGCGTCCTGGTCGGCGAATCGGCGGTCGAGCTCCCACCCCTGTCGCTGAACGTCACGTCGGACCGCTGCGCCCAGGTGCGGGACCTGATCCCGTCCGGGACGCTGGGTCCCGGTCACTATCGCTACGGCATCACCTACAGCGGCGAGGGCGCGGCCGAGGAGCTCGCCCACGTGAGTTTTTCGGTAGCGCCCTAGGCCGCTTTTTGTGGGCGTTGAGCATCGGCAACGGCAAATCCCGGTCGTGGTTGACGGATCGGTCGGGTCCGTGGAATATGCGAGTAGAGGGGATGCCGGCGGCCTCGCGCCGCGGTTAGGGACGCCATGTCAAACCGTGGGAAAAGCTGGGCTTGTGCTGCCCTGGCGGGAGCGACCCTGACGCTGACGGCCGGGGCCGTTCCGCAGGGGCCCCAGGAACAGCCCAAGAAGGTCGGCCTGGTCGAGCAGACGGGCCGGCGGCTGGCCCAGCTCGACGTCTCCGTCAGCGGGCCGGATCAGGCGATCGCGGATCTGACGGCAGCGGACTTCGAGCTCTCCGTCGGGGGCGAGTTCATCGAGTCCTTCATCGTCGACCGCGCCTGCAACGTCGAGGAGCGGGTCGTCCGTACGATCACGGAACCGTCGCCGGGCACGGATGAACCGGCAATGCCGGCCCCGCCCGCGCCCAAGCCGACCTACCTGTTCTACTTCGATCAACATCACCTGACCGCGGCCGGCCGCCAGAACTCGCTCGACACGGCGCGCACGATCGTCGATCAACTGATCAAGGACGGCGCGCGCGGGATGATCGTCTCCGCGGGCAAGTACATCGCCACGATCCAGCCGATGACCGACGATCGCAACCTGATGCAGGATGCGCTGGACCGGCTCGAGCGTGACAACGATCAGTGGGACCCTTACGCCTATCAGGAAGACAGCCGCATCGAGCACGTCATGCGCGAGTTGCAGCAGGACCAGGACATCAGCAAAGCACTGATGACGGCGCGGCAGTACCAGCGCGAGGAGCGCTACCGCACCGACAAGGCGCTGAGGTTGTTCGAGATCACCATCGGACGGCTCACCGATCTCGACCCGCCGAAGGCGGTGCTGTACTTCGCCGACTCGATGCGCAAGAACGCCGGCGAACATTACGTCAGCTATTTCCCGCGTACCGCGGGCGATCCCGACCCGACGATCTCTAAGATGGAGACGGACGGTTTCATGGCCAACAACGCTTTCGACCGCGTCGTCGAGGCGGCGTCGGCCAACGAGGTGCGACTCTACACCGTGCAGGGTGAAGGGCTGCTGGCGCCCAGCATGACGGTCAACCGCGGCAACACGAGGAACCAGGGCGCGCCCAACGCGAACAACCGACGCCGCTTCGATGCACAGGACTCGCTCGTCGGCTTGGCGCGCGAAACCGGCGGCCAGGCGTTCCTGCACGGCGCAGCGGGCAAGAAGATCGCGACACGGATCGAGCGGGATCTCTCCTGCCTGTACCTGATCAGCTTCGATGTCACCGGCATGCCCGAGGATCGCTCGCTGGCGGTCAACCTGCGCAGCAAACGCGACAAGGTCAAGGCCACGACACGCGGCCAGATCGTTCTTGCCAGCGAAGGGAAGCGCAAGACGTCTCGGTTGCTGGCGGCGTTTACGGGCATCGTCCCGGACACCGACGCCATCAAGCTCGAGGGCGTCGTCATCCCCACCGGCTTCGACGACGGCAAGTACACCGCATTGGTGCAGATCCGCGCCCCTTCGACCCCGCTGCCCAGCTCGACCTGGGAGATCGGGGCCTCGCTGGTTTCGCGAGGTAAGGTGCGCCAGGACATCGCCGGTCGGATCGAGGTCGATCGCCCCGCGATCCCGGTGATCTTCGAGGCCGAGATGACGTTCGGACCCGGCCCCTACCAACTGGTCATGGTGGCCCATGAACAGACGACCGATCGGATCGCACGGGCCGAGATCGAGGCCGACTGGCCCGACCCCGACGCCGAGGAAGTCACGCTCGGCCCGTTGACGTTGTTGCAGCCCACCGAAGGCGCCTTCCTTCGCGACGGCGCGCTGCGCCGCAGCGGTTCGCTCGGCCGGACGGCCGACGAGTTCGTCGAACCGGGACTCCCCGCGGCCGTCATCGGTCTCGTCTGCCGTAAGGACTCCAAACGGGCGCGCAAAGCAGGACTGGTGGTCTCGCGTCGGCTGGTCGGCGAAACCGAAGCACCGTTCACCGATCTGGATCTGTCCGAGAGTGAGATTCGTTGTGTCCAGCTGCGTGACATCATCCGCGCGGGCACGATGACCGGGGGTCGGTTTACTTACGAGCTCAAGGTGGTGGACAAGACGGATCGTGAGCTCACGACATCGACGCTGGAGTTTGCGGCCGTCGATTCCGATCAACCCACCGACGGGCTCTGAACCGATGTCCGGGCAATCCAGCAGGGCCAACGGGCTGAAGGGCCAGACCAGCCCGTACCTCTTGCAGCATCTCTACAACCCCGTCGACTGGCAACCGTGGGGCCGCGAGGCCCTGCAACGCGCGGCCGACGAGGATCGGCCGGTTTTCCTCTCCATCGGTTACGCGGCGTGCCATTGGTGCCACGTGATGGAGCGCGAGTCCTTCGAGGACCCGGCGATCGCCGCATACCTCAACGAGCATTTCGTCAGCATCAAGGTCGATCGCGAGGAACGGCCGGATATCGACGAGATCTACATGAACGCCGTCCAGCTGTTGACCGGCGCAGGCGGGTGGCCGCTGACGGTCTTCCTGACGCCGGACCTGCGGCCGTTTGCCGGCGGGACCTATTTCCCGCCCGACGATCGTTTCGGGCGCATCGGTTTCCGCTCGCTGCTCGAGCGCATCGTGTCGTTGTGGAACGAAGATCGCGAGCGCGTGCTGCAGGCGGGGGACGAGCTGACCCGGCACTTGCACTCGATCGCCGAATCCGATCATGGCGAGCCGGATGGCCGTCCGGTCGGCAGCGAAATGATCGAGCGCGCCGTCGCTGAGCTGACCGCGCATCATGACGAGCAGTTCGGGGGCTTCGGCGCCGCACCGAAATTCCCACCCGATGCGGCGCTGGCCCTGTTGGTGCGCACATCCCAGCGCCTCGGCGACACTACCCCGATGCGCATCGCCGAGCACACGCTCGAGGCAATGTACCGCGGCGGGATGTTCGACCACGTCGGCGGTGGCTTCGCGCGCTACAGCGTCGACGATCGCTGGCTCGTCCCGCACTTCGAAAAAATGCTCTACAACCAGGCGTTGCTGGTGCCCGTTTACTGCGATGCTTTCCAGATGACCGCGCGTGCCGATTTCCGGCGTGTCGTGCTGCAGACGCTGGATTTCGTGCGCCGCGAGTTGACCGACTCGGCGGGCGGTTTCTACTCGTCTCTCGATGCCGACAGCGAGGGCGAAGAGGGGCGTTTCTACGTTTGGGATGCCGCCGAGATCGAGACGATCCTCGCCGGGGATGCCGATTTCTTCCGCACGGTGTACGGGATCAGCGCCACGGGCAACTTCGAAGGCCGCAACATCCCGAACCTCCTGCACGGGAGCCTGGCCGCGCAGGCGGCGGACGCCGGCAGTGACGAGGCCGCTCTCGACGACCGCCTCGAACCGCTGCGCCGCAAACTACTGGAGGCGCGAGAGAAACGCGTGAGGCCGGGGACCGACGACAAGGTGCTGACCTCCTGGAATGGCCTGATGATCAGCGCATTTGCCCGCGCGCATCAGGTTTTCGGCCGCAAAGAGGATCTCGGCGCCGCTCAGCGCGCGGCGGGCTTTGCCCTCGATCAGCTGTGGAGCGACGGCCGGCTCCGCGCTACCTGGCGGCAGGGCACCGCGGCGCTGAACGGCTACCTCGACGACTACGCCTTTCTGGGCCGTGCGTTGCTCGACCTTTACGAGACCGATTTCGATCGCGGCTGGCTCGACCACTCGGTATCGATCGCGCGGACGATGCTCGACCGTTTCGGCGATGCGGAGCGCGGCGGGTTCTTCTTCGTCTCCGACGACCACGAGACGCTGCTCACACGCAATCGCAGTGTGCACGACGGCGCGCTTCCCGCGGGCTCCGGTGTCGCCGCGGGATGGCTCGTGCGGTTGGGGGATCACCTCGACGACCAGCCGTTCCGTTCCGCCGCCGAGCGGACGAGCGTCGAGCTGGCGCCGGCCGTCCGTCGGTCGCCCAGGGCGTTCGCTACCTTGCTGCTGGCCGCCGAGCGCGAGCTGCGACCGCGGCTCGAGATCGCGATCGCGGGACCGCCTCATGACGATGCCACCCTCACGCTCGTCCGGCGTATTCGAGACCGCTTCCTACCGCACCTGACACTCACCGTGGGAGACGGTGCGGACGTACACGACTTGCCGTTGTTCCAGGGACGCGGCCCGATCGACGGTACAGCCGCGGCCTACGTCTGCCGCGACCGCGTCTGTGACGCGCCGATCACCGATGCTGACGAGTTGGATAGGGCCCTCGACGCACTCTAGGGCATCGGTGCCAGCGGGATCGTCTTCGGCGGGGTACGCAGCCGGTCGACCAGCGCCTCGACGCTGTCCGCGTCGACGCTCTCCCCTTTGAGCTCGGCGAGCTGGTCCAGAGCGCGCTCCGACGGTATCGGGGTCCTGAGCTTGCAGGAGGTCATCGCGTCGTAGATCTCCGCCAGCGCCAGCACCTTGGCGGTGACCGGTGTCGATTCGGAGTCCAGGCCGTAGTAGCCGCCGCCGTCAGGTCGTTCGTGGTGGTAGAGGATCGTCGACGCGACGTCGTCATCGCGGTCGAGTGCGGCGAGTAACGCGGCTCCGCGGCGCGGATGGGTGCGGATCAATCGCTTCTGACTCTCTTGGAGAGGGGTGCTCTGGTGCAAGATCTCGACCGGCAGGGCGATCTTGCCGATGTCGTGTAGCACCGCCGCGCGGAGCAGGGATGCGGTGTCCTCCGCACTCATGTGCAGGCCCTCGGCGATCATCGCGCACACGCCGGTCACGCGTTCCGCATGCCCGGGTTCGAAGGCGTCACGCCGATCGGCCCAGTCGGCGAGCCGGGCGGCGACCTCCAGGTAGGGACCGAGCGGCTTGGTGTAACCCGGGACGCGGCTGCCGAGTAGCGCCGTCACGCGCTTACCGATGCGATCCCAAGGTCTCCCGGATTTCGATTCCTGGGGCTCATGCGACACGGTGCGATCACGCAAGACGACCTTGCGGACGCGAGTCAGGGCGTCGACCCGGGCGAGCAGTTCTTCACTCAGAAAAGGACTCGTGATGCGATCGACGAGCCGGGTCGGCAAGTATGGGTCGTGGGAAAAATCGGTTTCGTTCTGGACGAACAACAAGGGTGCGGGAAAGCCGCGTGGCCTGCGTCCGCGGATGTCGAGGACGCTGTCCGTGCTCTCGACCGCGGCGACGACGAGGTCGGGGCGAATCTCCTGTTCGGCCTCTCGCCACTGGTCCACGCGGCGCAGACACGAGACCTGGTGTCCGTCGTGCCGTAACAGGCTGCGGACTCCGCTGACCCGGTCGCGCTGCGGACCGACGAGCAGGATATCGGCCATGCTCCACCTCCCTTGTTCGCCGAAATACCCGACGATCAAGAAAACAGGGTGGCTCTGCTGCCCCCCAGAGCCCCTCGGGATCGAATATAGGGCCGACCCCACGATTGTCACGGGAAGCGGTTTTTCGGTGTTTTTTGGCCCAAACGCGGGCGATCGGATCAATCGGACAACGGTGTCTCGCGGTGTCGGGCCACCAAGACCGTCACGTCGTCCCCTGCCGGAGCACCGTCGGTAAAGCGGTCGATTTCGGAGAGGATCCCCGCCACGAGGTCCGTGGCACAAGAGGTGCGGTTGTCGGTCAGCCACGACGCGAGTTGCTCGTCGCCGTACTCTTCACCCGCCGGGTTCTCGGCTTCGGTAACGCCGTCGCTGAACACGACGAGCATGTCGCCGGGGCCGAACTTGCAGGTCTTCTCGTCGTATCCGATCTCGGGCAACATGCCGAGCACGGTGCCCAGCACCCCCAGACGTTCGACCGATCCATCGGCGCGGATCAACAACGGTGGGTTGTGGCCGGCATTGCAGTACGTCATCTCCTGCTTGTCCGGGTCGACGACGGCGAAGAACAGCGTGATGAACCGGTTGTCCGGGCTGTTCTTGGCCACCGCCTGATCGAGACGCCAGACCTTCTTCGCCAGCTGCTCCGGATCCTCGGCGAGGATCTGCACGCGTGCCTGCAGGTTGCTCATCAACATCGCGGCGGACATGCCCTTGCCGGCGACGTCGCCGAGGACCAGACCGAGTCGCCCGTCGTCGTAAGGGAAGAAATCGTAATAGTCGCCGCCGACCGTGCGGCACGACTTGTTGTGCCCCGCCGCATCGACGAAGCGGTTGTCGGGCGGTCCGGCCGGAAGAATGGCCTGCTGGATCTCGGCCGCTTGGTCAAGGTCCCGCGTGCGTTGCTGCTCGCGCCGCTCGACGACGGCGAGACGCGTGTGCTCGATCCGCGTTGCCGCAACGTTGGCCAGCACGGTGAGCAGATTCAGGTCGTCGGGCGTGAACTCGCGGACGAACGAGCGCGAGTCGACGTAGATCAGACCGATGACGCGCTCTTCCGTCTGTAACGGCACCGCCATCATGGTGTGGATCTGTTGCTCACTGATGCTGACCTGCTGGCGGAGCGCCTCGTCCTGCGCAAGGTCACGGACGAGCACGGAGGTTTTCTCCTTGAGGACGCGGTCCCGGATGGTGGTGCTGATCCGGAAGCCCTCGCCGTGTACGGCGCGCGACGTGAGCTTGTCGCCGTCGAGGATCATCACGACCCCGCGCTCGGCGTTGACCGCCGAGATCGACAGATCGAGGATCAGCGGGAAGAGCTCTTCCAGCGGCCGGTGGCCCGACAATTCGCGTCCCGCGCGCACCAATGCGCGTACGACCGGAGTGGCGAATGCATTGGCCGGTCCGGAGACCGCGGCGCCCGTTTTCTTGTTGGTGCCGGTTCCGGCCGCGGTGGTTTCCGCCGACAGCAGCCCTTCGAGACTCGTCATGACCGTCGCGTTGGGTGCGATCTTCGGGCCGTCGCCGACGAACACGACGTTGTTCTCCACACCGTCCTCAGAGTCGATCAACGTGATCAGCAGGTGCCCGACGGACAGGCGATCGCCGGGACCCAGCACCTGCTTGGCGGCGATCCGTACACCGTTGACCAGCGTGCCGTTCTTGCTGCCCAGGTCCTCGACCCACCAATCCTGCGCATCGTGCGTGAAGCGCACGTGCTTGCGTGACAGGCTCGCATCGTCGGGATAACTCAGGTCGTTGCTGTGGGCGCGCCCCAGCAGGACCGAGTCCCCTTGGAGTTCGTACCGCCGGGTCTGATGATCCGGCGTCAGGATCAATAGCTCCAGTGCCACGGGGCCAGCTACTCCTTCACGACATCCCAGATCTCGGCGCCGGCGAAGTCCCAGGGCAGACGCCCCTCGTCGCATTGCTCGGGATCCGGATCGAACACCAGGTCCGTCAAGTAGAGAATCCGCGCTTCCTCGGCACCGATGTTGCGGCAACCATGCGCGACACCCGGAGGCACGCGCACGAACCGGCTGGTACCGTCACCGAGCATGAACCGTTGCCGCACCGCTGCGGACGGCGAACCGGCACGCACGTCCACCAAGACCATGAGGATACGGTCCTCGGGAGGGACGAACCACACATCCGTTTGCCGCCGGTGGAGATGGAACGCCTTGATCGCGCCGGGCTGCAGGATCGAGTAGTTCAACTGCCGGGGCTCGAAGCCCTCGAGACCGGCCGGCCGGTCCTCCTCGAAACGCAACAGCTCGGTCATGGCCCCGCCGTCGTCGTTAAAGCGGCGCAGCTCGGTGAACTCGACCCCGTCGATGGACGGCGACCCGTCGTAACGTTGAACACGCAGCACCGAGTCGGCGTCAGCGGTCAGCTTCATCAAGGATCTCCGTATAAGCCCGAACCGTCCGGGGACGAGAAGCTTATCAGCCTAGTCGAGGTACGTGTATTGCGCCAAGCGGGCGCGGTAATCTTCCAGCAAAGTGGGTGCTTCCTCGGCGGCGATCCGCGAGGCCGCCACGCCACCCTCGAGGGACTGCCGGATCCCCTCGACGAGCTCGTCGGCGTCGTAACCGAACCAGCGCAGTGCCTCCGATGCCGGCTCACCGCGCGCGACGCGACGCACCTCGGGCCCCTGGTTCCCGAGGACGACCTCGGCCTCGTGGACACGGCCGAAGAGGTTGTGCAGGTCGCCCATCGTGTCCTGGTAGGCGCCGAGCAGCATGAACGCGAGGTAGTACGGTTGGCCCGGAATCAACTTGTGGACCTCGAGCGAGTCCTTGATCTCGTTGCGGTCGACGAACTTGTCGATCTCGCCATCGGAATCGCAGGTGATGTCGACGAGCGACGCTCGCCGTGTGGGCGACTCGTCGAGCCGGTGGATCGGCATCACGGGGAACAGCTGGTCCAGCGCCCAGTGATCGGGCAGCGACTGGAACACCGAGAAGTTGCAGATGTACTTGTCGTGCAGCCGCGACTCCAGCTCGAGGAACTCCTCGGCGACGAACTTCGCCGTCTTGGAGTAACGCACGGCCTTGTCGGCGACGGACCAGAACAGGCTTTCGGCCTTGGCCCGCTCGTCGAGGCGCAGCATGCCGAGGTTGAACAGCTGATACATCTGATCGCGGTAGTCGATCGCGTCGTGGTAGAACTCGCGGTAGTTCTTGACGTTGATCATCTTGGCGACCTCCGCGAGGTCTTGGACGACCTGCGATTCGTCCCCGTCGAGCGGGATCGGAGTCGGATCCACTCCGGCGATCGACCCGCGCACGTCGGTCACCAGTACCGAGTGGTGCGCCACCAGCATGCGGCCCGATTCGCTGAAGATCATCGGCGGCTCGACGTCTTCCTGCTCGCAGACCTCCTTGATGCCGAACACGACGTCGTTGGCGTACTCCTGAACGCTGTAGTTGACCGAAGCGTCGGACGAGGTCCGCGACCCGTCGTAGTCGATGCCCAGGCCGCCCCCGACGTCGAGGTAGCGGATGTCGACACCGATCTCGCGCATCTTCGCGTAGACCCGTGCGGCCTCCTGCACGGCGTTCTTGATCTTTCGTATCTCAGTGATCTGCGATCCGATGTGGAAGTGCAACAGCGCGACGCTGTCTTCCAGACCGGCACCCCGCAAGCGTTCGAGACAGGCCAGCAACTGCCTTGTGGTGAGCCCGAACTTGCTCGCCACCCCGCCGGACTTCTCCCACAGGCCGGAGCCGCGAGCCTGCAGCCGCAGGCGGAAACCGATCAGCGGCATCCGGTCCTCGCTCCGCGCCATCTCCAGCACGGCGTCGATCTCGAAAGGTTTCTCGATCACCACGATGACGCGACGGCCGAGCCGCGTCGCCAGTGCCGCCGAGGCGAGGTACTCCTCGTCCTTGAAACCGTTGCAGACGATCAGGGCTTCATCGGCCAGCGGCAGCGCCGCTGCGACCAGCAGCTCCGGTCGGCTGCCCACCTCGAGTCCCATGCCGAACGGTTGGCCGCCGCGAAGCAAGGCCTCGACGACCGCGCGCTGCTGGTTGACCTTGATCGGAAAGACGGGGGCGTACCGGTTGGCATATTCGTACTCGTCGATTGCCCGCTGAAAGGCCGCGGTCAGGCGCTCGACCTGACTGATGACCACCTGGGGGAAGCGCAGCAGCACGGGCGTCGGGATTCCCTGCCCCTTGAGCTTGCAGACGATCTCGTAGAGATCGACTCCGAGGTCGCTGCCGTGATGGGGGGTCACCGCCAGGTGGCCGTCGGGCCGGATGGCGAAATAGCCGTCCCCCCAGCCCTCGAGGCCGTACAACTCGGCGGCGTGGGCGACCTTGAAGCGGTCCGTCACGGAGACGTTCAACGGCGCGTGCTCCTCTCGATACGTCGACAACGGGTCGGGAAGCGTCGCATTATAAGGCAACCGGGAGACGCGGTCATGAGCGAGTTATTTCCCCGCGTGCGACCTCGGCTGCTGGCCGTCACGGAAGCCGTCGCCGCGGGTAGCCGAGTCGCCGATATCGGCAGCGATCACGGGCGTTTGCCGCGCCTGCTGATCCGCAGCGGCCGGGCGTCCTGGTGCGTGGCCACCGAGTTCGGCGCCGGGCCCTCGGGACGGCTGCGCTCCGGCGTCGGCGGTTGCCCCGAGGCCGAGCGCATCGAGGTGCGGCAGGGCGACGGCCTGACCCCACTGGACGCCGAGGACCGTTTCGATGGCCTCGTGCTGAGCGGTATGGGCGGGGCCACCATGCTGTCGATCCTCGAACCGGAGAAACTCGAGGCGTTGGGCGTGAGTTGGTTGGTGCTGCAACCGCAATCCGGTTGGGCTGCCCTCCGCGCCGGGCTGGCGCGTCGCGGCTGGCGCGTCGCGGACGAGACGCTCGTTCGCGATCGCGGCCGCTTCTACACCGTCATGCGTGCCGTTCCTGGCGTGGAGGTCTTCACACCCCCCGCCGGCTTCGACGAACGCGAATGGTTCGAGCTGGGACCCTGCTGGTTTCGCGACCGGGATCCCGCGGCGATCGACTACTGGACCGAACGATCGTCCCGCGCGAAGGCGCGATTGCGGCGTGCCCGGGGCGCAGGCGTGGAACGCGCCCGCGGAGAGTGCGATTTGGCCGACCGTGCCCTTGCAGCGCTGAAGTCGCCGCGGTTAGGATGATCAGCGGCCCGGGTGGGTCGGGTTCGATGAGGTGAGCAAGCGGATGTTGCGAACGGGTTCCTCCTGCCGGGTGGCGCTGTTGATCCTCTGCGGTGCGGCCATGCTGTCGCAGACCGGCGGTGTCGAGCCGCCGACCGGGCGTCTACCGAACGTCCTGATCGTCACGGTCGACACGCTGCGCGCCGATCGACTCGGCGCCTACGGCTACAGCCGCAACACGTCGCCGGTGATCGACAAGCTGATGCGGGAAGGCGTGCGCTTCACGCAAGCCCGCACCGTCGAACCGCTGACCGGTCCCGCGTTGTGCTCGATGCTGACGTCGCGCTACCCCCACGAGCACGGGGGATCGCGTAACGGCCTGCGCATGCGCAGTGGGATGGCGTCGCTCCCGAAGGCGCTTCAGGCTCAGGGGTACCGCACGTCGGCCTTCGTCGGAAACTGGACCCTGCGCGACAAGCTTTCCGGTCTCGCCGAACATTTCGAGTACTACGAAGAGGTCATCTCGCGCCGTCGCTGGTTCGGTCTGGTGAAGGGCGAGGCGACCGCCGACGATCTCAACGAGGCATTCGACGTGTGGCTCGACGATCACGCCGGGCGTCACGGCGACCGGCCGTTCATGGCCTGGGTCCATTACGTCGAACCGCACGCGCCGTACCGAAACCAGAAGGCCTTCCATGGGCAGCTCGGTTTCCCGAAGAACCAGGCGCTCGGCGACAAGGAAAAGTACGACACCGAGATCGCCGCCGTGGATGCCGCGTTTGGCGAGCTCTTGGAGATCGCCGGCAAGAAGATCAACCTGGACGAGACGTTGATCGTGTTCGCCTCGGATCACGGCGAGAGCCTCGGCGAGCACGGCTACTGGGGCCACGGGCGCCATCTCTACGAACCGACGTTACACATCCCCATGAGCATTCGCTGGCCCGGGCGTGTGGCGCCGGGAACCGTCGATGCGCCGGCCCTGCTGATCGACCTGGCGCCGACGATCCTGGGCTTGATCGACACCGAAGGCAACGCGCCGTTCGCCGGTTTCGACTGGACCGCGGTGTTGGACGGCGGTGAGCCGCCGATGGACCGGATCACCCGCTACCAGGCCCACCGCGGCGCCGTCCTTTCGAAGCACGATTCGGACCTCGCCCGCAAGGCCGGGTTGCTCGCGGTCGGGCTGATCGAGAAGAACCGCAAGGAGATCTTCCGCATGGAGCGGAATCGCCGCTGGCTCTTCGACCTGGAGGCCGATCCTAAAGAGCTCGACAGCCTGACCCGGGTCAACGAACACCCGACCGAGGGGTTGCTGGGCTGGATGCGCACGGTTTACGAGGGCCTCGGCGAGTTCGACAGCACGATCCCCGCGCCGCTCGACGAGGAAAGCGTCAAGGCGTTGAAGTCGTTGGGCTACGTCGACTAGCCACCCTGGTCGTCCAGCGCCTCGCGCACGAAGCGCTTCGCGTCGTCCGGGAAATCGCTCCCGAGTATCCACTGCAGGTAGTCCGGCGCCGTTGCCGCGACCTCGGTCAAAGGCTTCCCCTTGTGCTTGCCGAAGTTGAACACGACTTTCCCGTCCTCGTGGACGAACTTCCCGTCGGGATCGGCGGCGTTCTCGGGGACCCGGCGGATCCAGGCGTCCAACGCGTCCACCGCGCGCGGCAAGTCTTCGTAGCGTTCGAGCTGAGCCTCGAGTACGTCGAACGACGCGGCGACATCCGCCTCGGCGTCGTGCGCGCCGGTGTGTTCGCGACCGAGGTAGAAGCGGGTCGCCGCGGACAGATCCCGCGGCTCCATGCGGTGGAAGATCGTCATCGCGTCCACGACGCGGCGTTGATCGAGCCCCAGACTCAAACCGCAGTCGCGGAACTCCCTGTCGAGCAGCGGGATGTCGAAGCGGGCGACGTTGAAACCGGCCAGATCGGCACCCTCGAGCAGATCGAGCAACGCCCGGGCGATTCTCCGGAACGCCGGGGCGTCGGCGACGTCCTCATCGCGGATCCCGTGAACGGCGGTCGCCTCCGCCGGAATCGGCCGCTCCGGATTGATCTTCCGCGTGCGCACGTCCCGGCTTCCGTCGGGCTCCACACGCAGGATCGAGATCTGGACGATGCGATCGGTCGCCGGGTCCACCCCGGTGGTCTCGAGGTCGAAACAGACGATCGGTCGGGTCAACTCCAGTGCGGCCACGGGGCGTTCCTCGGATGGTGGTGCGAAAGCAGAGCCCTAGTGTAATCTCTCTCGCTCCGAAAATCGCCGCTCGATCGCGGCCGAGGTCGTTGCGGATGGCACTCCCCGAGATCAAGACCCGTGCTCCCGAGAGGATCCAGATTCCTCTGCAGTTCTCGCGCCTCCGCGACATCGCCTACAACCTGTGGTGGACCTGGACACCCCAGGCCCGGAAGCTGTTCAACGGCATGGACCGTGGCTGCTGGGCGCGCTACCGCAACCCGATCGAGCTGCTGATCGACATGGACCCGCAGCGCTGGCACGAGCTGGCGGACTCCGAGGAGTTCATCCGCGGCTACCGCGATCTGGTCGAGCGGTTCGACGGCTACATGGCCTCGGATCAACCGACCTGGTTCGAGCAGCGCGGGACGGCCACGGATGGCCCGATCGCCTATTTCTCGACCGAGTTCGGCTGGCACGAGTCGCTCCACGTCTACTCCGGCGGTCTCGGCATCCTCTCCGGCGACCACTGCAAGTCGGCCAGCGACCTGGGACTGCCGTTCGTCGGCGTCGGGTTGATGTACCGGCACGGTTACTTTCGACAGATCGTCGATCCCGATGGGCAGCAGGAGCACTTCTACCCGGACTACGATCCGTGGCGCGTCCCGCTGCTCGCCGTGGTCGACGAAGCGGGGCGCGACCTGCGGATCGATCTCCCGCTGTCCGATCGCATCGTGCGGCTCGGTGCCTGGAAGGCGCAGATCGGCCGGGTGCCTGTGCTGTTGCTGGACACCGACCTTCCCGAGAACCACCCCGCCGATCGGGCGATCACGTCGGTGCTCTACGTCAGCGGCCGCGAGATGCGCTTCTGTCAGGAGTGGGTTCTGGGCATCGGCGGGGCGAAGCTGCTCCGCGTGCTCGGGACCGAGCCGTCGGTTTGGCACATGAACGAAGGCCACTCGTCCCTGCTGTCCCTCGACCGGCTGGCGATGGCGCTTCGTGGAACCTTGGACTTCGACGCCGCTCTCGCGGCGATCCGCGCCAACGCCGTGTTCACCACCCACACTCCGGTCCCCGCAGGCAACGAGGTGTTCGAGGCGCAGATGGTTCGTCGCTACATCGAACCCTGGGGAACGCAATACGGTGTTCCCGTGGACCGGGCGCTCGACCTCGGGGCCGTCGAAGAGAACCGCTTCAACCTGACCGCGCTCGCCCTGCGTACGAGCAGTCGCGCCAACGGCGTCAGCGAACGACACGGCCGCATCGCAGGCAGCATCTGGAACGGTCTCCTGGAGGGTAGCGGCCACGGCCCGGTCGAGCACATCACCAACGGAGTGCATGCGGCGACCTGGATCGGTCCGGAAATGCACGAGCTGTTGTGCTCGCGGTTCGGCGAGTTCGACGACGATCAATCCATCAAGCCGTTCGCCGAGGCGATGGAACAGACGACGGACGCGGACCTGTGGGAGGCGCACAGGATCCAGAAGAACCGTCTGGTACGGGTCGCACGCGAACGGTTGCGCGACCAGTTCGCGCGTCACGGTCGTTCCCCCGACGAGCTGCGCCGGCTCGATCACGTCCTGGATCCCGACATCCTGCTGGTCGGGTTTGCGCGCCGCTTCGCGACCTACAAACGTGCCGACCTGATCCTGCGCGACCTCGACGAGCTGAAGCGGATCGTGACGGCGTCGGAGCGCCCGGTGCAGTTCCTGTTTGCGGGCAAGGCGCACCCGGCCGACCGTCCCGGACAGGAGCTCATTCGCCGGATCTGGCAGTCGACGCTCGATCCGGAGCTCCTGGGGCGCGTCTTGTTCCTCGAGAACTACGACATGCGCATCGGCCGCTACCTGGTGCAGGGCGTCGACGTGTGGCTCAACAACCCGCGCCGCCCGCTGGAGGCCAGCGGGACGTCCGGCATGAAGGCCGCGATGAACGGCGTGCTCAACGTCAGCGTGCTCGACGGCTGGTGGCTCGAGGGCTACGACGCCGCCCACGGTTGGGCCATCGGACCCGAGGAGCGTCCCGGCGACGATGCGGAAGAGGATCATGTCGACGCGGCGGCGATCTATCGCGTACTGACCGACGAGGTCGTCCCCTGCTATTACGATCGAGATCCGGACGGGCTGCCGCGTGAGTGGATCAAGAGGATGAAGCGTGCCATCGGGGACCTGGCCCCACGCTTCGGCACGGCGCGGATGGTGCGCGAGTACGCCGAGCGGTATTACCTGGGAACCGTTACGGAGACCCGCTCCTGATCGCCGCGACCGGGGGGCGCGTCAACAAAGGGTCGAGCGGAAGGCAGGCGTTGGATTCGCGGTGCTGCGTGGAGGCGGCGACCGGAGTCGAACCGGTGAATAAAGGTTTTGCAGACCTCTGCCTTACCACTTGGCCACGCCGCCGTGCAGGGAGATGGCGCAATATACAAACAGGTTCCGGCCAGGTCAATTCAGGTTAGCACTTAGGTGGATGGGGCGCGCAAACTGGCTGCGGGCGGCCTCATGCAACCCCGCGACGCTGAACGGCTTGGCCAGGATTCCCGCGCCGCAACGGGCGAGCCGTTCGACGAGCTCGCGCTGCAAATCGAGCCCTGTGATCACGAGCGTGCGGCGCGCCAATTGCGGCTGCCGCTCGGCGATGATCTCGAGCCATTCGACGCCGGGACGTCCGGGGATCCCCAGATCCAGCGTCACGGCCTCGACGCGGCGTTCGGCCAGCGCACGGTCGGCGGCGCCGGCGTCCGGCGCGATGCGACATTTCATCCCGAGCGGTTTGAGCGAGTCGCGGATCAGCTCCGCGATTTCGCGCTCGTCTTCGACGATCAGCACTTCCATGACCAAGCCTCGAGCCCTTTCCTCAATGGAAAGATAGGTCTTGGAAACCCCGAATCCAGTTTCCCGTGCGCGTAGGCGTTTTTGGGGGCAAAATGAAGACATGGACGACGCACTGGCACCGGGCTTCCTGATCGCCGTCCCGCAAATGCAGGATCCCAATTTCAAGCAGTCGGTCGTATTCCTGCTCGAGCGCAACGAGGAGGGTGCGCTGGGTGTCGTGATCAACCGCGAGAGCCCGATGCTGCTCGCCGACCTTTGCAGCGACCATCAGATCCCGTACGAGGGCGACGCCGACAAACGCGTCCGCCAAGGCGGCCCGGTCCAGCCCGAACAGGGCATCGTCGTGTACGGCGAAGAGCACGTCGACCCGGAGGGGCACCGGATCTGCGAGGGCCTCCACGTCAGCGCGTCACGCGGGACTCTCGGACGGTTGTGCCACCTCAAGAGTGGGCGGTTCCACTGCTATTCCGGGTATACCGGCTGGGCGCCGGGCCAACTGGAGCGTGAGATCGAGGAAGGCGCCTGGGTCCACGCTCCGGCGGATGCGAAGAGCGTGCTGGACGCCGACCCGGAAGAGATGTGGGCCGAGGTGTTACGGAGCCAAGGCATCGAGCCCGGGGCCCTGGTGCAGGGCGGTTCCGTCCAGGCCTAGACTGCTACGGCAGGAACTTCTTGACCGCCTTCAGCTTGTTCGGCAGGTACTCCTCGATCACGTAGTTCAGGCCCCAGCGCGCCAGCGCCTGTTGCTCCGCGCGGACGTTCATCTTGAGCAACTGCTTGATCGCCGTCTGCCACTCCTTGTGGCGCTTGAAGAACGGATCGTTCTTGAGCGCGTCCTTGGCGCGCTTGACGTCGACCTCCTTCAGCGGATGCGTCGGCAGCTTGTAGTCGACGATGTCCTGCGGCGTCACGCCGAGGAACCGCGCCTTGGGCACGCAGAAGAACTTGTTGATGTGCGCGGCGTTGCCCGAGCCGACCTTGAGCGTGCGGTAGATGTTGGAGATGCCGTAGGGATCGCAGTCGACGAAGGCGTAGACCGGCAGCTTGCACTGGTCCGACAGCCGCCGCACGAAGCGCCGCGTCGCACGCGTCGGCACGCCGGCCATAGAGACGAGGATGCATTTCGTCTTACGCCAGAACTTGTGGCTCTGCAGCCGCTGGAACATGCCGCCGGTCTCGATGCACAGGATGAACTTCGCCTTGGTCTCGAAANNTCGCCTTGGTCTCGAAGGTCAGCTGCTCGACCAGCGACGGGATCGAGTAGGCCCCGGAGCCGAACCGCGTGCAGTCGATCTTCTCGGTCTTGCCGGTCTCCATGTCGGTGTCGTAGACGATCAGCTCGCCGGCGACCGCGCCGCCGTGCTCGTCGGGGATGTAGCGCAGCTGCTCGCGGCTGACGCCGTGGATCGAGAACATCGCCTCGATGTCGTCCATCACGGTGTCCGACTCGGTCTGCTCGTCGAACTTCGCCTCGCCCCAGTTCTTGGACTGGTAGTAGGCGTCCCGCTTGGTGGCGAAGTCGTTGGTCTCGACCAGCTCCTTGGACAGCGCCATCATCTTCAGCGTCTGGGCGAAGGTCTTGGCCGTGTTGACGGTGAGCGTGCGCGCGGAGCGGTCCCGCCCGATCTCGAAGTAACCCTTACGCGGGTCGTAGCGCACGTTGCCCAGCGATCGAACCGGGAACGTCACCTCCGGCTTGCGCATGCGCACGATGCGCTTGTCGATGGTCGTGGCGACTTCCTTGATCGCCTTGACCGTCACCCGACCGAGTTTGGCCTTCTGCGACTTGACCGTGCTCACGAGGCGGACTCGAGGTTGCGCTTGGCGAACCTGGCCAGGAGCGACGCGATGCACGCTATGGCGAGGATGGCGAGGATCGGGACGACCCACTCGTCGGACAGGAACGCTGCCAGCCAGCCCAGGCCGGCGGTCTCCTCGAACCAGGGGATCAGCCCGCGGATCGGCTCGCCGCCCCCGAACGAAACGACGTAGATCGCCAGGATCACGCCCGTCAGCCCCTCACCACCGACCATGCCCGAGCCCAGCAAGACGCCCTGCTCGCGCCGCCGCTCGGCTTCCTCTTCCTCCTGCTTGCGTGTCAACAGCCATCGAGTGAAGCCACCGACGAAGACGGCCGCCATCGTGTAAAGCGGGAGGTAAACGCCGACCGCGAAGGCCAGCACCGGAAGCTTGAACAACGCCACCACCGCGGCCAGCGCGGCGCCGATCAGGATCAGCATCCAGGGCAGGTTGGCATCGAGCACGCCGTCGACGACGAGCTTCATCAGCACCGACTGCGGCGCGGGGAGCTCGCTGCCGCCGAGTCCGCCGCTGGCGGCCTCGCTCTGGTGCAGGTAACCGATCGTCCACGCGACGATGCCGGCCGAGGTGATGACGCCCACCAGCTCGCCGATCTGCTGGAACCGCGGCGTCGCGCCGAGCACGAAGCCGGTCTTCAGATCCTGGGACGTGTCGCCCGCGATCGAGGCGGCGATGCACACCGCGGTGCCGACCATCAGCGCCGTCGCCTTGCCGAACGTGTCGGTCCAGCCGGCGGCGGCGAAGATCAGGCTCGTGCCGAGCAGCGTGGCGATCGTCATCCCCGACGTCGGGTTGGAGGTCACGCCGACCAGGCCGACGATGCGCGAGGAGACCGTCACGAAGAAGAAGGCGAAGATCGCGATCAACACCGCGGCGATCGCACGGACCGCGATCGAATCGATGAAACCGAGCACGCCGGGAACGACCGTCAACACGACGAGGATCAGGAGGATCACGCCGATCACGATCTTGAACGACAGGTCGCGATCGGTGCGGTCCACACTGCCGATGTTTTCCTTGGCCTGGCGAAGCTGCGCGAAACCGATCTTGAAAGATTCGACCATCGTCGGGATCGACTTGATCAGCGTGATGAAGCCGGCGCAGGCGACCGCGCCCGCGCCGATGTAGCGCACGTAGCGGTTCCAGATGTCGTGGGCGGTCATGTCGCGGATCAGCATCTCGGTCTCGGGGTAGAACGGTTCCGTCCAGCCCGAGCCGATCCAGTTGATCAGCGGGATGATGACCAGCGCGGACAGTGCGGCGCCCCCGACCATCACCGAGGCGATGCGGATGCCCAAGATGTACCCGACCCCGGTCAACGCGGGCGAGACGCTGATCGCGATCTCCGCCTTGCCGACCAGCGGCAGCACGAACTTGCTGCCGAGCACCTTGAAACCGCTGGTCAGCAGCTTGCCCAGCATGCCGATGCCGATGCCCCAGAACACGCCCGCCGCCTGCCGCCCGCCGCGCTCGGCGGCGACGAGCACCTCGGCACAGGCCATCCCCTCCGGATAGGGCAGTCTGCCGTGTTCCCTCTTGATCAGGAACCGGCGTAGCGGAACCATGAACAGCACGCCGATCAGGCCGCCGGCCATCGCCAGCAGCGTGATCTGGCGCCACGCCGGCGACATGCCCCACATGAACAGCGCGGGGATCGTGAACAGCACACCCGACGCGACCGAGGAGCTGGCCGAGCCGACGGTCTGCGAGCTGTTCAGCTCGAGGATGCTGTGTCGTCCGCCGAACAGGCCGAGCAGGCGGAAGAAGACGACCGACAGGACGGCAACCGGGATCGACGTGCTGATCGTCAGCCCGGCCTTCAGCCCCAGGTAGGTGTTGGCCATGCCGAACAGCATGCCCAGGAAGATGCCGGCGACGACCGCCTTGACCGTGAACTCGGCGGGTGTCTGGCCGTGCGTGTAGGGCTCGAACGTCTCGCCCTTACGGAGCTCGTACGCGGTGCGGGGAAGCTTCTTTTGTGCCACGAAGAACCTCGGCGCGGATCGGAGCGGCTAACTCTAGCACGGTCACCAGAGCGGTCTTGACCGAACCAACTCGCGTGCGAGCTCGGCCTCGGCAGCGATCGTGCCGAAGGCCGCCCAACCCGCCGCGGCGACGATGTGCCTGTACGCTTCGCGTGCGCGCTCGATTTCTCCCGTGTCCTCGTACCAGCGCGCGAGTCCGTAGGCCAGCGCGGCCTGACCGGGACCGTTCCCGCGGTCGAGGCGCTCCTGGAGCTCGACCGCCGTCAGACGTCCGGCGTAGAGCAGGGCCAGATCGTGGTAGCTGTGATTCTCGAGGATCTGCATGTCGTCGTGAAGGGCGGCGAGCAACTCCGCAGCCTCGCCGTCCCGGCCGAGCCTGCGTAGCGCGATGTGCAGCCAGTGCGTGCCGGCGACCCGGGAGTCGTCGTTCTTCGAGCGAGCGAGGTACTCGCGATAACAACGAACGGTCTGATCCAGGTCGCCCTTCAGGTAGTAGGCCAGGCCGAGGTGGTACCAGATGTTGGTCTGCGTCGTGCTGGTCGGGATGCCGGCGGCGTTGGGCAAACCGTCGGGCTCGACCCGGTCCTCTCTCCCCTGCTCCAGCTCTGCGGCGCGCTCGAGATCGGCGATCGCTTCATCGAGCCGGCGGACCGAGATGAAGCGATGCCCGCGATGGCGCCAGAGGCGCGAGTCGTTCGGGTGGACGAGGAGCGCCGCGCCGTAGTGCTCGATCGCGTCGCGGTAGCGGCCGAGATAGGCGATGCGGCGACCGACCCAGATCGAGCTCAGCGCGTCGGACGGATTCGCGGCGTACTCCGTTTCCGCCGCCACGAGCTTGGCCTCGAAATCCTCTCGCGTGTCGTCCGGGAGCTCCGGGCGTAACAACGGACGCGCCAGAAGCGACCAGCCTTCCGGATTCTCCGGGCGCTCGACCACGATGCCCGGACCGACCTCGGCGTGCCCGATGAAGGCGGCGGAGGAGCCGGATGCGGCCGCGCGCCTACCCGGGCGTCCGAGGTGCTTGACGATCTCCCAGACATCGCGGACGTCGATCTCCCGATCGATCACGACGACGTCGTCCTCCACGATCCCATCGAGCGCGTTCGGGTCCAGCCGGGCGGAGCGATGCGGCATGTGCAACACGATCGCGGCGATCAGCAGCGGCATCGCGACCAGCAGCGCGGTTCGCGCGCGCCGCCGGCTCTCGATTGCCGCTACGGCGATGGCGAGCGCTGTGGCCGGAAGCAGCAACGCCGGCGGCACCCCCGGTGCGAAGAGTGCCAGAGCCGCAACCGCACTCACCGCGACCATCGTGCCCTTCCCGATCGATCGGCGCGGCTCGCTCCCGTCTTCTCTCGATGGCTTGCGAGCGACCAGCAAGACGAGCGCGGGAAGCCACGCCAGCGCCACGGTGACCATCCGTTCACCGACCGAACGACTCGCGAGGACGGCGTCCCCGCCCCACAGGTCCCGGATCGCGGCCGTCCACCATCCCGTCGAGTCGGCGGCGAAGCCTGCATACGCCATGCGCCACGCGCCGATGACGGCCACCGCGGCGATCGCGCCGGCACTCAACCGTGACCACGACACCTCGCGCGAACGGGGGCGACGTAACGCCTCCACCAACAGGGCCAGACCGATGAAGAAAACGGCGGGGCGCCATACGAGCGATGCGACCGCCCCGAGAATCGGTGGTAGTGCCCATCGCAGGCTCGGCGCGTTCAATCGCCGTCCCGCCTCGTGGGCCGCGAGGCCGAGGATCATCAACGCCGCCAGCAGCGCACCCGGCGTCCCCCGCGTCGCTTCGGCCCAGAGCCCCGGGGTCCACAGGATCAGGAACACCGTGGAGACCTGCCACCTTCCGAACGCGGCAGCGGCCGCGACTGCGGCGACGAGAAGGGCGAGAAACGATGCAGCGCGCGCCGCGAGGATGCTCACCCTCCCGGGGTCTCCGCCAGCAGCTGCGCTCAGGATCCAGACGTGGAGCGGAAGGCGATTGGGGTCGGGCTCGCCGAGCTGGTGGGCGATGGTCGCCTCGCCGGAATAACAGGTCTCGACCGCCGCCAGGGCCGCGGTGGCCTCGGCCGGTTGCACCGGCGTCCGCAGAGAAAGCGTGAAGAGCACCGCGACAACCGCGACGGCCAGCAACGCCCCCATGGCCTGGGTCCGGCTGTTCACGGGCCCAATCTACTCGAACCGTCTCATCGAAGGCTATCCCGATGAGCGGAATCCGTGTCGTATCGTTCTCGCTCGCCTTCCGGTGTGGACCCGACCGGCGTCGGGTTTCACGAACGAAGTTATAATTCGGGTGGATCGGTCGAGAGATGGGCGTGAGTTCAGGTCAGATCAAGGGTGTCGTGGCGTCCCTGGTGTTGCTCGCGTGTGCGTGCAGCCCTTCGCCCGAGCGGGCCCGCGCAAAGATCGAAGGCTCCGATGTGACGTTCGACGCGGCGGGGCTCGCGCGTGCCGTGATGTCCAACGACATCAAGCTGGTGAAGCTGTTCGTTACGGCCGGGTACGACGTGAACTCGTTCGAGGATCCGAACGATGCACCGTTGATGCTGGCCGCGCGTCTGTCCCACCGGCCGACGATGAAGGTCCTGATCGCCGCGGGGGCGCGTGCGGATGAGCTACCGGGGATCTTGCGGATTCCGGCCTCACGCGGAGAGCTGAAGGCGATGACGATGCTGCTGGATGCCGGCGCGAAGATCGATACGGGAGACGCTCAGAACAGCACGGCGCTGCTCGCCGCCATCGAGTTCGCACACCTCCAGTCCGTCGAGTTCCTTCTCGATCGCGGCGCCGACCCGGACGGCGTGAACCCGGGAGCCACCCCTCTGATCGAAGCGATCCGCAGCGGCCGGCTGGAAATCGCGGAGATGCTGCTCGAGGCCGGCGCCAACCCGCTGAAGAGCTCCTCCGGTCTCAACGCGATCCAGATCGCCAGGCGCAGAGGTTACGAGGACTTCGCACGGCGTCTGGAGGAGATCGCCGGCAGTTAGAGCACTAGGCGCTCTGCAGGGTGTACAGCGTGGCGTAAATGCCGTCGGGGCGGTCGAGCAGCGCCTCGTGCGGGCCCTGTTCGATCAACCGGCCGTGGTGCAGCACCAAGATGCGGTCGGCGTCGCGGACCGTGGCTAGCCGGTGCGCGATGAGGATCGAGGTTCGGCCGGACAGCACCGTGGTCAGAGCCTGCTGGATGCGCCGTTCGGTCTCCGGATCGACCGATGCGGTCGCCTCGTCCAGGACCAGCACGGCGGGATCGAAAGCGATCGCCCGGGCGAAAGCGAACAGCTGTTTTTCGCCCGTCGAGAAGTTGCTCCCGCGTTCGCGAACGTTCTCGTCGTAGCCGCCGGGGAGTCGTTCGATCAGCCGGTGTACGTGAACGGCCTCGGCCGCCGCCCGGACCTGCTCGCGTGTGACGCGCGAATCGCCGAGCGAGATGTTGTTCTCGACGGTTCCGGCGAACAGGAAGTGGTCCTGCAGCACCACGCCGATCGACCTTCGCAGCTCGGCCAGCTCGTATTCCCGGATGTCGACCCCGTCCACCAGGATCCGCCCGGCCTGAATGTCATAGAGCCGGACCAACAGCCGGATCAACGTGCTCTTCCCCGAACCGGTCCAGCCGACAATCCCGACCCGTTCGCCCGGTGCGATCCGGAACGAGACGTCGTGAAGGACCGGTTGATCCGGGTCGTACCCGAAGGTGACGCCGTCGAAGACGATCTCCCCTTTCAGACGGCCGTGGATCGGGGTCGGTGCGGCCGCTGATCGAATCGTGACCGGCGTGTCGAGCAGGTCGAAGATCCGCTCGCCTGCCGCCATCGCCGCCTGCATCACGGTGTAGCGCTGCGACAGCTCCTGGACCGGGCGGAAGAACTTGGCGGCGTACTCGATGAACGCGACCAGCGTGCCGAAGGTGACCCAGCCCTCCAGGATGCCCCAGCCGCCGGCCCAGACGATCGCGGCCAGCGTCACCGAGCCGATCAGCTCGGCCAGCGCGGAGAAGATCGAGTCGTAGCGCACGCCCCGAAGCTGCGCCTGTTCGTGTTCGCGGTTGGTCTCACCGAACGATTCCGCCATCTCGCGCTCACGCGCGAAGAGCTGGACGATGCGCATCCCGCTGACGTTTTCCTGCAGCTCGATGTTGAGCTTGGTGAGCATCGCCCGAACGTGACGGTAGGTCTCGCGCATCCGTGCCCTGAAGAACCAGGTCAGGATCAGCGTCGGCGGGATGACCGTGAAGGTGACCAGGGCCAGGCGCCAGTCCATCCACAGCAGGATCGCCACGATGCCGACGAGCTTGACCAGGTCGGCGAGGATCATCACCACGCCCGACGTGAACAGCTCGTGGAGCGCCTCGACGTCGCTCGTCAGGCGCGTCATCAACCGGCCCACCGGGTTGCGGTCGAAGAACGACGAGGGCAAGCGCTGCAGGTGCGCGAAGCTCTCGTTCCGAAGGTCGAAGACGACGTTCTGGCCGGTCTGCTCGAGCACGTAGATCTGCGCAAAACGCAGGACGAACTCGGCCAACAGCGCAGCGAGGAACAGCAGCGCGAGGTACCCCAGGCCGTCCATCCGACCGGCGGCGATCTGATCGTCGATGACGCGTTTGATCAGGTAGGGCTGAACCAGCTGGGCGCCGCTCACGGCGAACAACAGCACCAGCGAAGCGCTGACGAGCATGCGATGCGGGCGGATATAGCCCCACAGTCGCCGCATCATCCGGGCGTCGTAGATCTTGCCCCGTGCGTCGGAGTCGCTCACCGGTCCTCCAGATCCTGGCGCAGTTTCTGGCGCTCGAAGATGCGGGCGTAGGTCCCACCGAGAGCCAGCAGCTCCTCGTGACTCCCCTCTTCGACGATCCGCCCATCGTCGAGCACGACGATGCGCTCCATCTCGGTCAACGTCGACGGACGATGGGTGATGAAGATCGCCGTCCGCTTTCGCATCAGCTCGTCGAGGCCGCGCATCACGGAACGCTCGGTGTCCGCGTCCAGGCTCGAAAGCGCATCGTCCAGGATCAGCAACGAGGGTTGGACGACGATCGCGCGGGCCAGCGTGGCCCGCTGGCGTTGCCCGCCCGACAGCGTGAAGCCGCGCTCCCCGACAACCGTCTCGATGCCGTCGGGGAACTGGTCCAGGTCCTTGAGGAGCTGGGCGCGCTCGACGGCGCGGTCGATCGCCGCGGCTTCGGCGTCGGGGTCGCCGAACGTCACGTTGCGCCGCAACGAGCGCGAGAACATGAACGGTTCCTGGGGAACGTAACCCAGCGAGCGGCGCCAGGCACGGACGGGGAGGTCACGCAGGTCCTTGCCGCCGATGGTGATCGAGCCGGAGGGCACGTCGTAAACACGGGCGAGCAGGCTGGCGAGCGTCGATTTGCCGGAGCCGACCGGGCCGACGACCGCCAGACGGCTGCCGCCGGGAATCTTCAGGTTGAGGTTCTTCAGAGCCGGTTCGCGCGCGGCTGCGCCCGGATACGTGAACGTCAGGTCACGGATCTCGATCGCATGCCCGGCAAGCGGTTCCGCGACGGTCTCCTGCTTGCCGTCGGCATCGAAGCCGGAGTCGATCCGCGGCACGGCGACGAGCACCTCGTCGAGCCGTTCCATCGCACCCAGCCCCCGCTGGAACGTGTTGATGATCCAGCCGAACGCGATCGTGGGCCAGACGAGCAGTCCGAGGTAGGCGTTGAAGGCAACGAAATCCCCGAACCCGATGCGCCCCGAGATCACGAATCTCCCGCCGACGTAGAGCACGACCAACGTCCCGACGCCGGTCACGATCCCGATCAAGGAGAGCATCACGCCGCGCAGAGCGGCCATCGACATGTTGCGCCGACGGAACTCGGCGCACAGCTCGCGGAACGCGGCGATCTCGCGCTCTTCCTGGACGTAGGTCTTGACCTGCTGGATGCCGCTGATGTTCTCCTGCGCGCGGTTGGAGATCGTCGCGAGCTGCTCCTGCACGGCCAGCGAGCGCGCGTAGACCCGCCGGCTCGCGCGGTTGACGGCCAGCATCAACGGCGGGTAGATCGTCAGGGATACGACGGTCAACAGCGGGTCGATACTCAGCAGCAGCGCGACCGCCGCGACATACACGATCGAGGTGTTGAGGAGGTTGAGCACGGCCGGCCCGAAGAACGCCTGAACCAGGCGAATGTCGTTGACCCCACGGGACATGACGTCGCCGGTTCGGTTGACGTCGTAGAACGGGGCGTCCAACCGCAGCAGGTGGGCGAAGAAACGCCGCCGCACGTCGTGGGCGATCTTGCGGCTGTTGCCCAGGATCTGCAGTCGGGAGGCCGTGCGGATGAGCGCCTGAAGGATCGCGATGCCGGCCATCGCCAGGGCGAGCCGGGCGATCTCGGCGAGCGGCGAGCCTTCCTCCAGCCGCTCGATTGCGTCGCGCAGCAGCCACGGGATCCACAGGCTGAGGCCGTTGGTGGCCAGCAACATCAGCAGCCCCAACGCGTAGGACGGGGCGTAAGGGCGTGCAAATTCCCAGAAGCGAGATGAGACGGCCGCGCGCATCGCGTCAGTTTAAAGGTCGTGCGACGGGCCGACCACGCCGGCGCGCGTGACCGCGCCCTAGGGCAGCGGCATCAGGTACATGACCGCGGCCGTCAGCGAGACCGCGACGGCGACGACGAGCAGGAACACCGCGACGCGTCCGGCGAAGCGAAGAGCTCCGCGGGCCGTGCCGGCGGATTTGCCCTTCTCTTTTTCGGGAGCGGACCCTATCTGCGCAAGGCAGAACGCATCACCGAGGTCTCGGGCCAGCCCGGGCGAGAGTGTCTCGAGCACGCCGTACCCACGGCTCTCCCTCCGCGATGTCATCGGCTGGACTCCCACTGTCTCGACTCCGTAGTTGGAGCTACGGACTCTCGACGTGGATTCCATCCCCTTTCCTGTAATCCGACCCCGATCGGATGCCGAAACTCGGGCTTTGAGGCGCTGTACACCCATCGGCTGACTCTCTCACCAACGTGCCAAAAATGAGTTGCATCCTAATTCTTGGGTGAAGGGTACTAAAAATCGAAACATTTGCAACAAAAAAGCTTATAAAATAGCTTTTTTGGATTGAGAATGCGGACTCCGAGCGGCTCGAGCTCTTGCCGGGTCGGTGGAACGGTTGTTTTGGAGAAGGGACCGGTCAGGCGAGCACACGGGAAACGAGGCTCGCATCCACATTGCCTCCGCTGACCACGCAAGCGACGGTGCGGCCCGAGATCCCGGCCACACCGCTCACCACCGCCGCCAGAGCGGCGGCGCCGGACGGCTCCGCGGCCAACTTGGAGCGCGTCCAGAGCAGCCGCAGCGCGTCCAGGATCTGCTCGTCGGTGACCGTGACGACTCGATCGACCCACGCCTGGGCGTGGCGCAGGGTGTGCTCGCCCGCAAATGGCGCCGCCAGCCCGTCCGCGATCGTATCGGGCTTGACCGTCTCGACCCGACCCGAAGCCAGACTGCGGGTCATGACGTTTGCACCGGCGGGCTCGACCCCGATCACTTGAACCGACGGTCTCGTGTTCTTGACCGCCGCAGCAATGCCGCCGATGAGGCCGCCTCCGCCGACGGGCACGAGGATCGCGTCGAGATCATCCTCGTCTTCCAGGATTTCGAGCCCCGAGACACCGTGCCCCGCGAGCACGTCGAGGTCATCGAACGGGTGCACGAAGGTCATCCCACGCTCGGCCTGGACGCGCCGACAATCCCCCATGTAGTCGCCATCGGTCGGGACGACCTCACCGCCGTAGCCCTCGGTCGCCTCGATCTTGGAACGGACGGCGTCACGCGGCATGACGATCGCGGAGCGCGCCCCGATCCGCGTCGCCGCCCAGGCCAGCGCCGCCGCGGCGTTTCCTGCCGAGATGGAGACGAAGCCGGCGGCCCGTTCATCCTGCGACGCCCGAAGCAGTCGATAGAGGATGCCCCGGGGCTTGAATGAGCCTGTCTTTTGGAACAACTCGGCCTTGAGCAGGACACGGTTGCCCGTCATCGCGGAGAGCGTGGACGAAGGCAGTAACGGAGTCCGGTGAACGGCCTCGCCGAGAGCTTCTCGTGCCGCGATCACATCGGCCCGCTCCAACAAACCGTTCTTCACTCGTGCCCCCTCGTCCTTTCAGCTCGATTTCGGTAGAGTACACGGCGATTGATTTTTTTATTGATCAAATTCATACTCTTGGTTCATCAAAAGAGGATTCCCATGCTGTTACGGATCGCGATCGCGGCAACGGTTCTGCTGTTCGTGCCGTGCGTTGTGGCAGCCGAGCCCGAGCTCGTGACGGATCGGCCGGACCAGACCGAATCCACGGAGATTGTCCCGAAGGGCCAGGTGCAAACCGAGCTCGGCCTCGGCGACGCCGACGGCGCCGAGGCCACGGCGGCGGGACTGGTCCGCGTCGGCCTGGCCGAACGCGTCGAGCTCCGCATCGGGCTCGACGAGGTCTTTCTCAGCGGACCCGAGGACGCGGTCGACATGTCGGTCGGGGCCAAGTTCCGTCTCCTGGGTGAGGGCGACCGGCGCCCGGCGATCGCCGTGATCGCCGCGGTCAATCAGAAGCTCGGGGACTCCCTGTCCCCCGTCTCCGACGGTTTGCGTCCGGGATTCCGGTTCGCCTTCAGCCACACGTTGAGCGAACGGCTTTCGCTCGGGTACAACGCCGGCGTCTCGTGGGACGAGACCGTTCGTCTGGTCGGGATGCCGGCGGTTCCGGACAAGGAGCTCGAATCGAGGTTCCTGTGGACCGCCGCCCTGGGGATCGGCGCGACCGACCGGTTGGGATTCTTCGTCGAGGCGTTCGGCGACACCGGCCTCAGCGATGACGGGCCGACCGAAACCGCGCTGGACGGCGGCGTGACCTTTCTTTTGCGGCCTAACGTGCAGCTCGACCTGTTCGTGGGAGCCGGGATCTCCGATGCCGCACCCGACTGGCTCGCCGGCGCGGGCGTGAGCTTCCGTCTACCCGACTAGTGGCGCCAGGGAATCGGGAACGTGTAGGGCGTGTACGGCGTGTCCGGCTTGCTCTGAAGCTCGAGCTCACCGACGACGATTGCGGGGCTGATCGTCGACACCGGGACATAGCCCGATTCCGCTCCGCACCACGCGTTGTCGACCTCGTAGCGGTCGCCGGCGGCGAGGATGCCCCGCACGGCGTTGAGCGGCGTGCCGACGAAATTGACGCCGCGCACCCACTCCTCGCGCCCGTCGGGGTAGACCTTGGCCGCCAGGTTGACCTCGCCCATGAAGGCCTGGAAGTTGTAGGCGTCGGTCGCCGTCTCCCCGCTCGTCGCTTCCAGGATCCGCACACCATAGGGCACGCGTTGCCGGGCGATCTCGTCGAGCAGGACCTGCTTCAGCTCGTCCGGCGGTAGACCCTCATCCGTCTCCGCGATCAGGACCCCCATGCGGCTGATCGGCCGTTGGTGCAAACGGCACCGCGCGTGACCGTTACCCGCGCGGCGTTTGAGCACCTCGGCACGCCCCGTCAGGTAGCCTGTCAAACGACCGGACTCGATGAGTCGGGCGTCCTGCGCGGGGCTGCCCTCGTCGTCGTAGCGGTAATGCCCGACGAGGGAATGCCCTTCGAAAGCCGCGCGCGTCGGATCGTCGCGCAGATGCATGTAGTCCGGCAGGATCGGCTCACCGAGCGCGTTCTTGAAGGTCTGTCCCTCGCCCGACGCCAGTAGCCGGCTGCCCTCCAGCCGGTGCCCGAGAGCCTCGTGGAGCAACAACCCGGCGGGAACGGGTTCGAGTAGCGCCGGGCCGCTGAACGAATTGAGCGGCGGAGCCGCGCCGAGTTTCGTCAACGTTTCGACGGCGTGCACGATCGCCTTCATGAACGCCTTCTCGTCGGGCAGTTCGTCGAGATCGGACACGGTGTAGCGCACCGACCAGGGGAACGCGTCTCCACGCTCGGACAGCAGCCACAGGTAGGCCTCGAGCGACAGGATCGCCGAGCACTCGAGCAGTCGACTCCCCTCCGAGTTCACGAACGTGCGGCACAGGTGGTCGGCCTGGAACTCGACGTGCGCGTCGGCGATGTCGACGTAGCGCTTGACCTTGCGGGACGTGCGTTCGACGAATCCGCGCCAGTGATCCTCGTCGATCTCCGGGAGCTTGCGCCAGCGGAGATCCACGACCGGCTCGGCGCGGCGGAACGATTTCAGGCCGCGGTTCTCGTCGCGGTAAGTCAGCTCGTGGGATTTCTTGTCGAGCAGCGTCTCGACGGCCTCGCGGTAGCGGGCGTCGATCAAGCGCCACAGCCCGTGCCGTAACCCGTCGGGGTCGGGACCCCACGGCAGATCGATGTAGCCGTAAGACTCGTCGTCTTTGTCGTTGTCGTCCAGCCCGCCGTCGCGCACCTGGTCGTTGCTGTACGACCCGACGCGTACGTCGACAAAAGCGTTGCGTTTGCGGTCGCAGGTGTCCGTGCTCAGCGAGCCGTACTTGGCCTGGATGGTCCACGATCGTTCGTCGCGGATCAGCGCCGAGACGTAGTACGGCCGGGGATGACCGGGGATGCGCATCGTGGTCATCGCGCGCTCGATCTCGGTCGCGGCGATATCGGCCGCGCGGACGGCGGTCCTGCGGTCCAACGCGCTAGCCGTCGAGTCCCAGGATGCGATCGATCGTGGCCAGCAGGCCGCGGATCTCCCACTCCTGGGTGTCGCCCATGTGGGCGATGCGGAACGTCTTTTCCTTCAGCACGCCGTAGCCGTTGGAGATCATCGCCCATTGACCGGCGAGCTCGTCGTTGAGATCGGCGATGGAGACGCCTCGAGTGTTCTCGACGCAGGTGATCGTCGGGGATTCGTAGCCCTCTGCGGCGAACAAAGCGAAGTGCCTGCGGGCCCATCCGCGAACGATGCCGGCGAGGAAGGCGTGGCGCTCGTAGCGCGCCTCCAGCCCTTCTTCGAAGATGTCGTCGAGCTGCGCGTCGAGCGCCTGGATCTGCGGGATCGCCGGTGTCGACGGCGTCATGCCCTTCGCGTCGTACTTGGCGATCTCGACGAGATCGAAGTAGTAGCCGCGATTCTCGATCGTGGCGGCCTTCTGGAGCGCGCGATCCGACACGCTGGCGACCGCCAGGCCGGCCGGCAGCGAGAACGCCTTCTGCAGGCCGGCGAGGCAGACGTCGATCCCCAGCTCGTCGATATCGATCTTGGTCCCGGCCATCGAAGACACCGCATCGACGAGGAAGCTGACGTCGGGGTACTTCTTCATGACTGCGGCGATCTCGTCCAGGTGGTTCATCACGCCGGTGGAGGTCTCGTTGTGCACGACGGTGATCGCGTCGTACCCTCCCGTGGCCAGCTCGGCGTCGATCATCTCGGCGGTGATCGCCTGCCCCCACTCGACCTTGAGCGGATCGGCCTGCTTGCCGTTGGCCTCGGCGACCTTGAACCAGCGGTCGGAGAAGGCGCCCTGCATGCAGCACAGCACGCGCTCGCGGACGCAGTTGCGGATCGCCGCCTCCCACACGCCGGTCGACGAGCTGGTGAACAGGAAGACCTTGCCCTCCGTGCCGAGCAAGCGCCGCAGTTTCGGGATCACGGAGGCGTAAAGCGCCCTGAACTCCCCCGAGCGATGGCCGATCTGGGGCCGGGCGAGGGCCGCGAGATTCTCGACGCGCACCTCGGTGGGTCCGGGGATGAACAGTCTTTTGTGGGGCATGAAATGGTCCTCGAGGGAGCTGAAATGAAAGAAAGCCTGCGATCAGGACGCGGACTGCGATCCGCTTCGGATCCCCTTCTCGACCCACGCGAGAAAATCTCGTGCGTCGAGGTAACCGGACGTGCGCGAACGGACCTGGCCGCCTGGGCCCAAGACCATCAGCGCAGGGTAACCGGCCACACCGTATCGCGCGGCAAGCTCGCGACCGCTGTAGCCGTTGATCTTCTCGTCGTCCTCGGCGTTGATCTTGACCGCCACCAGCTCGTTCAACCGCTCCACGACGCCGGGATCCTTGAACGTGCTGCGGTTCATCTTCCTGCAGTAGCCGCACCAGCTCGTCTCGAAGACGACGAACAGCGGCTTCGAGTTCGTCGCGGCGAGCTCGATGCCCGAGCCGAAGTCCTTCCACGAGACCCGCGGTGACAAACCGGAGATCCGGATCGGCGACTCCGTCGCGCGCGACTCCGGCGACGGGGTGAGTGTTCCCCAGACGAGGGAGACGCCGAGCGCGACGACACCGAGGACCGAGGCGACCGCGAGACCGCCGATACGCTGCGGGTGGTCGGTCGGCGTCAACTTCCCGGTCGGCGGCAGAGCCAGCAGGAGGATCGAGATCACGCCGCCGAACAGGATGGCCAGCTTGGCCACCGCCCCGCCGGGCGGGGCGAGGAGATCGTTGAGCAACAGCAGGACCAGGGCCGCGAACAGCGCGCCCCAGCGGGCCCACGGTTGCCGTCGCATCAGCCCGATCGAGACGTTCAGGCAGATCAAGCCGAGCGCGACGCGGCCGAGCGCCGTCGGCGCCGATCCGGCGCCGAGCGCGGACAGCGGCAGGAACACTCCGACGAGTCCCAGCAGAAGCGATGCGAACACGGCTCCGAACGGCACTTCGCGATTCTCCGAGCTTTGGGTGAACCGCCCCCGGGGCGGACGATCATTCTAGCGCGGCCGTTCGGCCCGGGCACGCCCTCATGGGGTCAGGTCTCCCATTGTGTCATCCTGGACTCGATGCAACGCCGTCCGCGTATCCGGTCGGTCGGAATGCCACAATGGGAGACCTGACCCCGGCGAGGATGACCCCGTCAAGGAGTGTTCGTGGTCGCACTTTCGCGTATCGGACCGACCGTTTTCTTTTGTTCCCTCATCTGGCTCGCGCTGATCGGACCGGCCTGCGGCCAGGCCCCACCGGTGCGACTCGAAGTCCGGGTCGACGCCCGAGCGCTGGCCCCCGGCGAGCCGCTGCGGATTCGTGTCGTTGCGGACGCCCCGCTGGATGCGCTCGGCGCGACCTTTCTCGATGAGGCGATCTACATGACCGCCGCCGACGCGTCCGGCCAGCACTGGAGCGGCTGGTCGATGATCGGGCTCGACCAGGAGCCGGTGGTCGCAAGCATCGAGCTTCGCGGCAGCGCGAGGGACGGTCGCGAGGCGCTGGGCGCCCGGGCACTGACCGTCATCGAGAAGACCTTCCCCGAGGAGAACCTGACCGTCGCGCCCAGGTTCGTCGAGCCTCCACCGGAGGTCCAGGAACGGATTGCACGCGAACGCGCTAAGCTGGCGGATATCTACGGTCGCCGCGAACCCTACGCCCCGCCGGTCGAGCCGTTCGTGCGACCGGTCCCGGGGATCAAGACCTCGATCTTCGGCATGCGCCGGCTGTTCAACGGACAGCCCCGCTCGCCACACCCGGGGCTCGATCTGCGTGCCGAGGAAGGCACGCCGGTACACGCCTCGGGCCCCGGTCGCGTCGTGCTGGCCGAGGACCTCTACTACTCCGGCAACACCGTGATCATCGATCACGGCGGCGGCCTGTTCACGCTCTACGCGCACCTGTCCGAGATCAACGTCACCGCGGGCGACCAGGTCTCCGCGGGCGACCTCGTCGGCCTGTCCGGATCGACCGGCCGGGTGACCGGCCCGCACCTGCACTGGGGGGCCAAGATCGGCGATCGCCCGTTCGATCCGGAGGCCTTGCTGGCGCCCGTGTTGTTCTGAAGCCCGTTCAGACCTCGATCGCACCCACGACGTCGCGCAAGGCTTGAACGCGTTTTCCGCGGTCCTTCGCGAAGCGCTCGATCCCCGCGAGGATGTGCCCGGGCGACAGGTGCGCCTCGGCGATCACCTCGTCGACGCTGCCCCCGGTGCGCCAGCGGTCGTCCCAGTCGGACGTCAGCGAGTACTCGGCGACCAGCGGGTTGTCGACCCAATCGCGCGAGACGCGCAGGGCGCGGTTGCTGATGACCATCGCATCGTAACGTTCGGCGGCGCTGCAGACGCTGTCGCGGTAGGCCTGATCCTGCAGCGCGAACAGCTGCGGGCTGATCGCGGCGACGATCTTGACGTTGAGCCCGCGGGCATCCAGCTCGGGCAGCACCTCCACGAGGTTGGCCGTCGTCGAGGTCCCCTGGACGAACACCGTCCCCATCTTCGGCGGGCCGTCACGGTACTCACGCATCACGTAGGCGCCCTTGGCCGCAGCGAAGTGCGACGGCATGCCGAGCGCCTCGCGGTCCGGGATCGTGATCTTCGGCCGCGTCAGGTGCAGCGCGACGATCGGCGCGTCCTGCTTGAGCGCCGCCGCCAGCACGACCGGCACCTCGTTGTACTCCCACGGGTGCAGGTCGATCACGTGGCCGTCGGGGAACAGCTGCGTCACGCCGGGCGCGAAGATGCCGAAGTGCGTGCGGCTGTCCTCCGCCGTCTCCGGTCCGGAGTGCCCGGCGACCCAGATCACCTTGCCGACCTTCAGCTCGCAGTCCTGCGCGAGCTGGCTGAACAGCCGCATCGGCCCGTACTTGAGGTAGGAGAACGAGCCGTAGGTCGAGCAGGCGGCCCAGAAGCCGTTGAAGCCGGCCATCGGATCGTCGGCCAGGTTGACCGAGGCGATGCCGACGCAGAGGCCGGCGTTGGTGAACTCGGTGATCTGCTGCGGCAGCAGCGCGCCGTCGGGGTTGGTCTCGCGGTTGTACCAGCCCCAGCCCTCGACGTCGTCGTCATACCCTTGCGCGAAGCCGTTGATGTTGGTGGAGGCGGCCAGGTCGGCCGAGCAGACGAGGAACACGGGACGGCCGTACTCCTTGCGTGCGAACGAGTTGACCCACGAGCCCCACTTGGCGAACGCGGTGCGGTTCGGTTGCGACTCGCCGGGCTTGGCCCACATCGACTCGGGGTAGCTCTCGAAGTCGTAGAGCCGCTCGTCCTCGAAGACGGCACCGCTTCCCTCCGCGAGCTTGAGGCCCTCGATCTTGTCGGGCACCGATTCGGCGATCGCGATCAGCCGGTCGGAAATCGCGTCTACCGTCTCCCGATCGCGCTCGAGCACGCTCATCGCGACGCGGAGGTTCTGCTCGGCTTGTGCCATCATCGCGTCGCCCGCGGGCGCCGGCTGGTCGACCCCGGCGTACTCGACGCCGTACTTGTCCATGAACTGCTTGCGCAGCGTCCAGAACTTCTCGCTGTTGATCGCGTGGGCCGCGCCGTGGGACTTGTTGTCGTACTTCAGGTAGCCGCGCCCCTTGCGCGTCTTGAACCAGGCCATCGACGGGACCTTGCCGTCACCGCCGTGCGCGGCGTCGAGCACCGTGCGCGCCACCGAGGGGAACTCCGAGCCCCGCTCCGTGGAGCAGACACGCCAGCCGTACGGTGCAAACCAGTCGGTCGGCGTGCCGTGGACGACCGAGGAGATCGCGTTGTCGTCGATGCCGTAGTCGTTCCAGTCGATCAGGAACACGAGGTTGTCGAGCCCCAGGCCCCAGGCGGTGTTGCGCGTCTCGTGGCTGGCGCCGGGCGTCAGGCCGCCCTCCCCTTCCATCGCGAACACCTTGACCTCACCCGCGCCGGCGCGTTTCAGCGCCATCGCCTCACCCGCCGCGGCGGGCATCCCGTGACCGGAGGGCCCGGTGTTCCACTTGAGGAACAGCGTCTTGCCTTCCATCTCGGCGTGGCCGGCAAGCCCCTGGTTGCGGCGCAGGACCAGCAGGTCTTCCCAGGTCAGCGCGTACTTGCCTCCCAACGGAAACGCGAAGCGCTCGTCGCCCGTGCGTTCGTGTCGTAACCGTAGCGTCTGGTTGAGCACGGCCAGGCCGGCGTAGACCAGCGGCACGGTGTGTCCGGCCGACAGCACGAAGCGGTCGCAAAACGGGCGCCAGGGCCGGCGGATGTCCCAGCGCATCGCACCGGACAGGGCCAGCGCCACGAAGGCGTGCACCTTCGAGCGCGACCCGCCGGGGTGACCGCTCTGCCGGTAGTTCAGCATCAGGTCGATCATCTCGTCGACGAGGTCCTTGATGACTTCCCAGCGGCCGAATTCCGGCTCGCACTCGGCGTAGAGCCGGTCGACGTTTTGTTGGCTGCTCACGTGCGCCCCCTGTTTTACTTCGTGTTCTTGCGGATGAAGTCGTCGATCTTGGCCAGCCCGTTGTCGATGTCCTCGAACGAGGAAGCGTACGAGAATCGGACGTGCTCGCCGTCGCCCTCGACGCGCGTGCCGAAGTGGATGTCGGCGAGGACCGCGACGCCGGCCTCGTGGAGCAACCGCTTGCGCAACTCCTCGCTGTCGGCGACGCCGATCATCTTGCAGGCCTCGGTGACGTTGGGCCAGACGTAGAACGCGCCGCCCGGCATCTGGCAGGTGATGCCGTCGATCGCGTTGAGCCCGTCGACGATGCGGCCGCGGCGCTCCTGGAACACGTCGCGCATCTTGTCGGAGGCGTCTTGCGGGCCGTTCAGCGCCTCGACCACCGCCCACTGGTTGGGGTGCGGCGGGCAGGAGTCGGTGTTGGTGACCCAGCGGGTGAACGACGGCGCCAGCGCCTTGTTGGCCGCGTAGCCGATGCGCCAGCCGGTCATCGCGTAGGTCTTCGACGCGGTGTCGGCGATGATCGTGCGCTCGCGCATGCCGTCGACGGCCGCGATCGACTCGAACGGGCCGTCGTAGACGAGACCCGAGTAGACCTCGTCGGAGTAGACCCAGACGTCGGGATAGTCGGCGAGAATCCCGGCGAGCTCCTCGAGGTCGCTGCGCGAGATGACCGACCCGGTCGGGTTCTGCGGCGAACAGAGGATCAGCAGACGTGTCTTGTCGGTCAGCTTCGAGCGCAGATCGTCGAGGTCGAAGACGAACCCCTTGCCCTCGCGCAGGTGCAGCGGCACCGGCACCGCGCCGTTGGCCACGATCTGCGACTGGTAGATCGGGAAACCGGGGTTGGGGTAGATCACCTCGTGGCCCTCGCCGTAGTCGGTGACCGACAGGATCGTGTAGCCGATGAACGGCTTCCCGCCGCAGCCGCAGACGACCTCGTCCGTGCCGACATCGATCCTGCGGGTGCGCGAGAAGTACTTCGCCACGGCCTCGCGCAACGGCTGGATGCCCGGCGACGGCGTGTAGCCGTGATGGCCTTCCTGTATCGCCCGGATGCCCGCCTGGGCGATGTGCTCGGGAGTCGGAAAGTCCGGCTGGCCGATGCAGAAGGAGATGATCTCCCTGCCCTGCGCCTGGAGCTCGGCGACCTCCCCCAGCACCACGAACGCGTTTTCGGTCCCCAACTCGCTGGCCCGGCGTGAGAGTTCCGGCATGATTGAGCCCCTCTCGGTGACGATGGTCTTCAAAAAAAACGCCCGTAAACGGGATTCTATCGAACGGGCGCCAAAAGAAAAAGGGCGCCGGTCCGGCCGGCGCCCTCATGGTCCAGATCTGTCCGGAGCAGGACTAGATCACGTCGTTCCGAGTCGGCGCGACGGGCGCCGGACGCGGTGGAAGAGGCACCGCGGGCAGCGGGGCGAGCGTCGGGGCGACCTCGACGGCGGGCGCGGACAACTTCGCCGGAACGGGCGGCACGACGGGGACGCTCGCGGCCACCGGCGCAGGCGCAACGACCGCTCCCGGCCTCGGGATGCGGTAGGACGCGCGCGGTCCGGTGGGCCGGTCTTCGTCGTCCTTCTCCAGCGTGACGGTCAGCGTCATCGAGCGGCCGCCCCGAATGACCTCGATGTCGAAGACATCGCCGTCACGCTTCGCCAGCGCGCGACGCAGGTCGCTCGTGCTGCCGATCTCCTCGCCGTCGACGTCGACGATCAGGTCGCCCACCTGGACGCCCGCCTCCTCCGCGGCGCTGTCGTGGACCACCTTGCTGACCAGGACGCCNNGACCAGGACGCCGGCGTCTTCGCTACCGCCGAGGTGCTCGCGCAGCTCGGGGGTCGTCTCGGTCAACTGCACGCCTAGCTTGGGCTTGCCGTACATGTAGAACAGGCCGCTGTAGTCGCAGTCGCCGTCTTCGCACGTGTAGGCAAGGCCCTTGGACAGATCCTGGAAGCGCTCTTTCCACTCGTCGCTGTTCCAATACAGGCCCTCGAGGTTCTCGAATTTTTTGAGCGACTCGGCGAGTGCCTGCGTATCGAACTCGATCTCGGGGACCTCCAGGTTCTCGAGCTCCCTGAGCACGCGCGGCGCCACGGTACTCCACTGCGTCGAGTAGGAGCTGCGCTCGCCCAGCTCGACGTCGAAGCTGCGCTTGCGTCCGTCGCGCAGCACCGTGATCTCGACCTCGTCGCCGGGGTCGAGGTCGCGGATCTTCTTGGTCAGCGCGACCGGGCCGCGGATCGTCTCTTTACCGAAGCGGACGACGATGTCGCCCTCCTCGATCCCGGCCTTCTCGGCGGGCGAACCTTCGACCACCGAGGTGATGC
>JABAOH010147782.1_pt2 | contig 48233 bp, 46 predicted proteins | sample 7062181 | NCBI WGS metagenome assembly JABAOH01 (sample SAMN14538630, study PRJNA623070) | marine sediment metagenome | biome: marine biome [ENVO:00000428]; feature: marine pelagic biome [ENVO:01000023]; material: deep marine sediment [ENVO:00002113]; isolation source: pool of 5 deep marine... | reverse complement strand
TATATATCCAGGGCCTCCTAGAGGAGAGAGCACATGGTCAGAAAGCCCGCCAGTATGTACAGAGAGGCCAAGGGCCAGGCCTACACCCGCAAGGAGTACATGGGAGGCATCCCGAACCCGCGGATCGTTACCTTCGATCTCGGGAACCCTGATGGAAAGTTTCCTAAGAGGCTGGACCTCGTCGTCGAGGAGTCCTGTCAGATAAGGCACATGGCCTTGGAAGCGGCCCGGATCGCGGCCAACCGCTACATCTCCAAGAAGGCGGGACAGCAGTATCACCTCAAGATCAAGACCTACCCCCACGTCGTGCTGAGGGAGAACAAGGTCGCTGTGGGGGCGGGGGCCGATAGGATATCGGATGGCATGAGGGGCGCCTTCGGGTCGCCCGTCGGAACGGCGGCGAGGGTGAAGGCCGGGCAGACGGTCATGTACATCAGGACCACGCCCGGGAACCTCGACCACGCCAAGGTCGCCCTCAACAAGGCGGCCTACAAGCTTCCGACACCTTGCAGGATCGTGGTTGAGGACGCCTAGCCTGGGGAAGCGGTGAGGGTGAATGGACCTGCAAGGGGCCATCTCCGAGATCCGTTCGAAGGGATGCAAGACCGTCGGGCTCCAGTATCCCGACGGCATGCGGCTCCAGGCCATCGAGCTTGCTGAAGAGATCGAGCGGGGGGCGAAGGTCACCGCCATGGTCTCTGCGGAGCCCACCTTCGGGGCCTGCGACATTCCGAGGATGCCCGTGGACCTGGTGGTCCAGATCGGACACGCCCCCATGCCGTACCTTAACCTGAAGGATGTTCTCTTCCTGGAGGCTCCCATGCCCCTTCCGTCCCTGGACTTCCTGGAGGCCGCCCTACCGCTGGTCGAGAGCCCAGTGGGTCTGCTCACCACGGTCCAGCACATCCCGTGGCTGGAGGACGTCCAGATGTACTTGGAGGCTCATGGGGTCACGGTAGTCGTTGGTGAACCGGACGGGCGAATCGCCTACGCCGGGCAGCTGTTGGGGTGCGACGTCCACACGGCTCGTCAAGTGGCGGACGATGTGAAGTGCTTCCTCTACGTCGGAACGGGGGACTTCCATCCGTTGGGTGTCGCCTTGGCGCTGGAGAAGAGGGTGGTAGCTGCGGATCCCTTCACCGGGGAGGTGAGGGACATGGGAGAGCTGAGGGAGGCGATACTCAGGCAGAGGTTCGCCGCCATCGCAATCGCCGAGGAGGCCCAGAGCTTCGGTATCATCGTCTCCAGAAAGATCGGGCAGTACAGGATGGGGATGGCGATGGACCTTAAGCGGCTATTGGAGTCGGAGGGACGGAAGGGCTACCTGCTCCTCATGGACTTTGTCGGGCCGGAGTTCTTGAAGGGGTACAGAGTGGATGCCTTCGTCAACACCGCCTGTCCGAGGATAGCCATCGACGACCACGCCCAGTACGACAGGCCGATGCTAACCCCGCCTGAGCTGGAGATCGCACTGGGGCGAGGGGAGTGGGGGGACTATGCGTTCGACGAGATCACCGCCAGTCACACGCCTGCCGCGAATCGGGGATAGGTTGACTAGGACTCCTTCCCATGAAGCCCCGATGACGACCGCCCTGGTGCTCCTCAGCGGCGGGCTGGACTCCAGCACGACCCTAGCCATGGCCATCCAGGCTAACTCGGGAGGAGTGGACGCCCTGACCTTCCTTTACGGCCAGCGTCACAGCCGAGAGGTCGAGGCGGCCCGAGCCGTAGCCCATGCACTGGGAGTGCGGGAGCACATCGTGACCACGCTGGACCTCGGCCAGATCGGCGGATCCGCCTTGACGGACGCAGGAATCGAAGTACCAGCAGGACGAGATCTCCGGGAGATTGGCGTGGGCATTCCTGCAACCTACGTGCCTGCGAGGAATACGATCCTCCTCAGCTACGCCCTTGCATGGGCCGAGGTCAGGGACGTCGCCGCCATCTACATCGGGGCAAACTACCTGGACTACTCGGGATACCCCGATTGCCGTCCAGAATACTATCGGGCGTTTCAGGAAATGGCGCGCCTTGGAACTCGCCGCGGGGTCGAGGGTCGCCCTATAGAGATCAGGTACCCCCTCATCGACCTGCATAAGGCGGACATTGTACGCAAGGCCGTGGAGTTCGGGGTGCCCTTGGAGCTGACATGGAGTTGCTACCGGGGGGAGAAGAAAGCTTGCGGCCTTTGCGACGCCTGCCAGCTCCGGCTCAGGGGCTTCCAGGAGGCCGGCATTGAGGATCCGCTTCCCTACGTGAATCGCCCCGATTGGTATCGTGGGGGCGGCGGGGAATGAGCTGGGCACCACCTTATCCACCTCCAGTCGTCGGTCCCTCCAAGCTCGACCGTTGGTGGAGACGGCCGTGGCATGCTGGCAACGGACGCATGCCCACCTGGGAAGCCAGGGTCACAGCCCTTCTCCTGGCGAGCGGGAGCCTGCTGCTGCTGCCCGGCCCAGTCGTCTGGATGGCCTCGGGAGAGACATGGGCTGTAGTCGCCTTCTCAGTCCCCGCTCTCGCCCTTCAGTTCCTCGGCTGGATTCTACTGGGGGCCGACATCACCACGGTCCCACCCGAGGGCGGTCCCGCCTACAGGCGGAAGAGACAGATGTGGTTCGCCTATGCCGTTTCCTGGATTGCCTTTCTGTCGGGAGTGGCGACCCTTCACCTGACCCTACCAGAACTCTCCGGAGGGCCCTCCGTCGGTGGTCCCTGGGAATTGTTCCTTTACAGGCTGTTCCCGTACATCCCAAGCGTCTTCGGAGCTGTAGTCGTGGCTCACGCCATCGTATTCCTGCTGGGAAGCCGCTACATCTCCCATCCTAGAAGCGGTCCAAGGACTACCCTAGGGGCTACGCTGCTCATCGCCCTCTCCTTCGTGGGGCTTCTCTCCCAATTCTTGGGCCTAATGGGGTCGTGGGCATATCTCCTTGCAGGGACCGCTGGGTTTGGCTACCTGCTCATCGGCATGGCGTGGGTTGGCCCTCCCCAATAGAGGTGGCCCCATCGCCGGAGGCCGACACCGACGGATAGCATTCGCTGGCCCGTGGCACCTTGAGCTTTATCTAGCGAAGAGGTCATAGTATGCCCCTACCAGGGGGCGGGTCGCGTGGAGATCATAGAGATGTTCTTCTCCATCCAGGGCGAGGGCATCCACGTCGGCAAGCCGACATTCTTCATCAGAACCGCCCTATGCAATCTTCGGTGCTCCTGGTGCCTCCCCGCGGACGTTTCCGTAACTACAGACGGTGGCCGGAAGTTGAGCATCGAGGATGTGGGGATTGGTGACAAGGTCCTGGCCTATGACCTCTCTAAGCAGGAGCCTCGCTACACGGAGGTAGAGACCGTCCACAAGAGATTAAGCGGGGGCCTCCTGGAGCTATCCTTCGAGAGTGGGCACGAACTCACCCTGACCTCCGAGCATCCCCTCTACACATCCAAGGGGTGGAGGCTCTGTGAGGACCTCGATATGGGGAGCCGCGTCCTGGTCCTGGACAGACAGATGGGTGCTTCATGGGCCCGCATCTCTCAGATCGAGCCCCGCTCGGGGGTCCACAAGGTGTTCAACCTCACCTGTTCCCCCCATCAGACCTTCTTCGCCAACGACGTCCTGACCCACAACTGCGACACGGCCTACTCCTGGGAGAGGGGAGTGGAAATGAGCGTTGAGGAGATCGTTGAGCAGGTGGGGAAACAGAGGGCGGAGAGCATCTGCCTGACCGGTGGTGAGCCCCTCCTCTGGAAGGACTCCAAGGACCTCATCAGAGAACTCATTAAGCAGGGATTCGAGGTCATAGTCGAGACCAGCGGCTCCGTCTCCATCGAGGACCTACCCAGGAACGAAGGGGTTTGCGTCAGCATGGACATCAAGTGCCCCTCTTCGGGAATGGAGGATCAGATGAAGTTCGAGAACCTCCGGCTGCTGCGGGAGGGGGATCAGCTGAAGTTCGTAATCGCTGATGAGAAGGACTACGAGTACGCCAAGAGGGTGCTCCAGGAGCATGGGGCGGCCTGTGACGTCGTCTTTCAACCCGAGGGAGGCCGGAACCTGCTGCCGCTGGCAAGATGGGTGCTGAGGGACAACCTGCGGGTGAGGGTTCTGCCACAGCTTCACAAGCTCATATGGCCGGAGAAGGAGCGGGGGGTCTGATCCCCGACGAGGAAGCTTCATTAGTCCACCCCCCGATGGTCTCCGCGTGAGGTACGAGTTCCTCGAACACACGGCCGACATTGGACTGAAGGCCTACGGAGAGACACTGGAGGAGATCTTCGCCAACGCCGCCCTGGGGATGTTCGACCTAATGACCGACGTCAGCATGGTGGAACCCCGGGGGGAGTTGGAGGTCCTGGTGGACTCTCGGGATCCGGAGTCACTCATGGTGGACTGGCTCACCGAGCTGCTCTACGTCCACGAGATGGAGAACGTCTACTTGTCGGAGTTCGATGTGAGGATCCGGGAACTGTCCCTCAGGGCAGCGGTCCGTGGCGAGGTAGTGGACCCCTCCAGGCATCCCGGCGAGGTCCTCGTAAAAGCGGTAACCTACCACATGATCGAGGTGAACCCTAAGGAGGGGTATGCCGTCGTCATCTTCGACATCTAAGGGGGATTCGGTTTGAAGGCGAGTGCGGTGGCCCATCCCATCCAGGGCCTCGTAAAGTACCACGGTCTGGCTGACGAGGCTTTGAGGCTTCCCTTCCACGACTCCATATCGGTCTGCACAGCACCCCTCATCTCCCACACCACAGTGTCCTTCGAAGACTATGAAGAGGACTATCTAGAGCTGGACGGTACTAAGATCCACGGTCGCCCCCTGGAGAGGGTTGTTGCCATCCTGGAGGAGGTTCGCAGGCGCGCGGGCTTTGACGAAAAAGCCAGGGTGGTGTCCACCAACAACTTCCCCACCAACGTGGGCCTTGGTGCCTCCGCCTCCGGCTTCGCTGCTCTTGCCCTTGCAGCCTCCCGGGCTGCAGGACTGAAGCTCTCGCTGGAGGAGGTGTCCACCATAGCCCGCAGGGGAGCCGGGTCAGCCTCTCGAGCCGTTACAGGCGCCTTCTCCAAGTGGCAGATGGCGACGACCGACGAGGACTCGTTCTCCTACCAGCTGGCCTCCGAGGAGCTACAGATGGGAATCATCGTCGCCCTAGTGGAGGCCTACAAGGATACGGAGGCCGCCCATCGCGAGGTCCTCGGATCCCCCTTCTTCGCCGCACGCCTAGCGGAGGTTCCGAAGATGCTTGCAGAGATGGAGCTGGCCATCGCGGAGGGAGACATCGGGAGGATATGCCAGCTGGCGGAGCGGGACACTCTGATGCTTCATGGAATGACTATGACGGGACCCGGGGAGATGCTCCTGTGGACACCCGAGACCCTCACCGTGGTGGTGGCGGTCAGGAGGATGAGGGAGGACGGCATCCCGGCCTTTTTCTCCATCGATACCGGAGCCACCGTCTACGTCAACACCCTGCCCGAGGCCGTGGAGGAGGTCGAGGCCAAGATCGCGGACTTGGGGATTAGGACCGTGAGGTGTTGGGTCGGCGGGCCTGCCAAGGCCCTCGACGACCATCTCTTCTAGACCAGGGCAAGATTAAAGGTGGGAGAGGCCAGTATTGGGGCGGTCCCCTTGCCCCTATGGTCGCGCTCCCTCAAGAAGGGGTTTCTGAGTGCGAGGGCGGCCCTCCCGCTTATGCTCCTGCCCTTTGCCGTCGACGCAATCCTTCTTCTCCTCGACCCGGGACTGGTCCCCGAGAACCCCTCCGTCGAGTTCGCCCTGCCCCTGCCATTCCCTTCGCTAGCCCAGGTCATGGGGCAATCATGGGGGAATGTTCCGTTCCTACCCCTCTATCCTCCTTGGCAGCTGGGTCCTTTCACGACGCCCGTCATCCTGGCATACCTGGGGATCATATCCTTCGTGACGGCAGGATACATCGGTGCCCTGGAGGGGATCCGAGTCGAGGGGTCGGTCCGTAGTTTCCTGAGAAAGGCAGCCATCCTCTTCTCCAGGATCTTCGCCTATAACGCCCTAGTCGCCGTAATCGTCTTGGTCCAGGTCCCCTTCCTGATGGGTTATCCTGCCGGTCTCCTCGTGTCGCTCTTCGTCCTCGCGGCGCTCATCGTCATCTTCTACTTCATCTTCCTCATCCCCTTCGTCATCACTGTCGACGACCGCGCACTTGGGTTTGCTGTGAGGCGGAGCCTGGAGCTGGCATATCGCGGGTGGAGGGAAATCGTCCCCTACTGCCTTGCCTACGCAGGGATCACCGCGGCGGCCTCCGGCGCGGTCCTCCTCCTGCTCACTCTCCTCCCGTCGCTCCTCGGGGCGCTGCTCGCTGTGGGTCTCTATGGAGCCCTGGGGACAGCTCTGGTCATGTCCACACTGTACCTCTACGAGGGGCTCAGCCCAGTGGAGCCATTGCCAGCAAAGGCACCTGCTCCGAAGCCCGCGGAGGAGGCAGCACCCTCGTAGCCAAAGGATTTATCGTCGGTAACCCTAGGCCCATCGTGAAGCTCGCCATCTTAGGGCCGCCGGGAGCAGGGAAGGGCACTCAGGCGTCTAGGCTCTCAGACGAGTTCTCAATACCGAGGATTGCCACGGGGGACATGCTCAGGATGGAGGTCAACAGCGGCACCGACCTGGGCCACCAGGCTCAGCAGTACATGCAGAAAGGGGTCCTGGTGCCCGACGACATTATCATCGAGATGATTCGGAAGAGGCTATCGCAGGGGGACGTCAGGGACGGGTTCATCCTGGACGGGTTCCCCCGAAGCGTGGTCCAGGCCGAGGCCCTGGAAGGGATGGGAGGCATCGATGGGGTGGTCTACCTGGACGTCAGCGAGGAAGAGGTGGTGCAGAGGTTCTTAGGGAGGCGTGCCTGTTCGCAGTGTCAGGCGGTCTACCACTTGAGAACCAGTCCTCCCCGCGTTCGGGGCATGTGCGACCGGTGCGGGGCTAGCATCCGACACCGAGCAGATGACCGGGAGGAAGTCGTGAGGCAGCGATTCCGAACCTATCGCGAGAAGACTGAGCCCTTGGTGAGGCGATACGGAGCGAGATCTCTGCTGATGGAAGTCGACGGGTCCGGAACCATTCAGGAGGTCTACGACAGCATCAAGACGGCCCTGGCTTCAAGGGGCTTCACGTAATCTAGGTAACCCCGGTCAGGTACTTTCATATGGAAAACCTTTGTACATAGGGTCAGGGCCGATGGGGTAGGTGGACATCCCAAGGGCCTGCGGAGCCCTAAACCCGGGTTCAAATCCCGGTCGGCCCGTCTACATCGTTCCGAAACGATTTGCAGGTCGGGAACTACTTCCTCGCCGCGGCAAGCAATCGGTTGACATCGCTCGACAGGGGCTTGAGATCCCAACCGCTGAATACCTCCACCTCTCTCCACCCAGCACCCTCCAGGGTAGCCCTCAACTCGTGAGGGCTGTAGATTCGCTGAGACACGTCTGTCGTGAGGGCGTGTTCCAGGTCATCTCCCCTCCTTCGGTAGAAGATCCACCTGCTCCAGATGCGAGAGGTGTTCAGATCCAGCTCCCGGGTCTCCGCATATGTGACGTCACCGAAGGACTCCACGCTAGTGCTGTCGAAGTGACTGATGACGTAGTCCCGGTTTATCGTGTCCAGTACTAGAACGCCCTCGGGGTCTGCCAAGCCGTGAAGCTGGCGAAGAATCGAGAGGTCCGTCTCGTCATCCCAGTAGCCGATTGACGTAAGGATGTTTATAATGACGTCGAAAGGTCGCTCACACGCAAGCACCGATCCCACATCTCGGACATCGCCTACGCGAAAGGTGCAACGGCCTGTGACCCCAAGTTCCTCCGCCAGCTACCGGGCTCGGTCGACATACAGAGGGACGAACTCGATGCCGACGACCCGCCATCCGATGGAAGCGAGCTGAACGGTGTTTCTCCCGATGCCACAGGGCGCGTCGAGGATCTTGCCGCCCCGGGGGGACACAAAACTTCAGAAGGATCTGCTCCAGCTTGGCTGCCTGGATCTTTGCATACTTGAGTCCCGCCTCGTGAACCGCCATGAACAGCTCGGGCTTCTCCAGGAAGAGGCGATGGGTCCAATGATCATCCTTCACGCTGACCGAATGGGCCACCTCAATAAAGGTGGCACTTCCCCGAGGCGTACTCTGAGTCCTCAATCCTGGAGCTCGAGGCGAGATCTGTCTTTGTAGTCCACCTCAACCGGGACCCCGAAGATGTGACTGATGTTCTGGAAGGGGTGTCTTCCCCCTATGCTGACTCGCCCGAAGTCCTCGTCCCTCATGGTATCCTGGACCTGTCTATAGAGGTCCGACCCCAGGATGAGCCGACGTGCGCCGCCTCGCTCCCTGATGACTCTCTCGAGGAAGTCGATGATTCTCTCTTCCTCATCCATTCCTTCCTGGGACTCTACCATGGGACTTCCTCAGCCGAGCCACTCATCATCAGGTGCCGAGCGGTGGGCCTGACCACACTGCGGGCACTGATACTCACCGGCGTCGTCCGACCACTCGAATGGGCCCTCGTAGCTGCAGAACTCGCACAGGCCGCCGTACGCCTTCGGTTTCTCAGCCACCGAGGCCGACTATGACGCTCCAGGTTATAAAACGGAGGAGGTCGCGGGAGTGCTCCGACAACTGAGAAGGCCAGACAACGATATATATAGGGTTAGCTCGTATCATACTCCCGATGCAGTTTAGGGCGGGAGAGCTTTATGGGATGACCATCGTCTCCGGTGATGCGTGGCAGCTTGGCAAGGTCCACATCGCCTACGTGTCCCACGACTGGAACATCCCCGCCCTTGAGATTAGGCCGGAGAGGAGGTTCGCTGACATCCTGGGCCTTCGGACCCGGAAGGAGCGAGAACGCTGTCTTCTCAGCACGGAGTCCATAGGCTCTGTGGGCAACTACGTCCTTCTCAGGCCGCCCGTCAACAAGATGTCCGATTACGTTATCCACCAGGACAGACGTCCTATGGCCCTCCCGTGGGTCCTCTGGATGCCGGTGGTTTCCCACGACGGCGAGGACCTGGGCATCGTGGAGGACGCATACATCGACACGAACCTCTGGAAGGTGGACACCCTCACCTTCATGATGGATAGGAAGCCATACCAGAAGCTCAGGACGCTGAATCCCGCCCCGCGCAAGAGGAGGATAGACATACCAAGCAGCCTTGCGATACTAGGCGACGTCATCCTTCTGAAGGTGAGGACCATGGAGCTCAACGGCTACCTCACGGGTCAAACTCCTTCCGAGGTGTCGACGTCCGGGTCTCCGGAAGGTGCCTAGACCGGCCTACCCTACCATCCCGAGCTGGGCGAGTTTTTCAGGAAGATAGGTCTCGGTAACGTAATCGAGGCCGTACCTCGCTAGCGCTTGCTGCTCCGCCTTCTTGCCGGTCCTCAGCATGAGTTCGACCTCGTCCTTCCATAGGGGGTCGTTGAACCGAGGATCGCTCTGGATGTCCTGAAGGGCCTTCACGTCCTGGGGGGAGAGCTCGTCGCTAGGCAGCTCGTAGTTGAGGATGTCGGAGGCCGTTATCCCCAGGTAGGTAGCCGTGGGCGTGGCGAGGTACTCCGAGATGTGGGCGGTCTTGATGGCGCCAAAGGCGATGGAGGCGTAGATTCGGAAGGACCATGGGTCGGCGTCGCAGAACACGATGCACCCGAGGCCCAGGTCCTCGTTCAGTCTCTTCAGGAACCTCCTGGTGGCCCTCGCTGGCTGGCCCTTTATGTGGACAAGGATCGCCCTGGCGTCCTCGTCAAAGCCGTTCTCCACCAGTCGGTCGAACATGCCACCAGTCTCGATGGCCAGGGCGAAGTCGGCGTTGCAGTCCAGAAACCTCAGCTTCTCCTCCTCCACGTTGTAGGGGATCGAATAGCCTGAGTCGCCGACGTCATCCTTGCAGTTGATCCGCTTCGGCTCTCCTCGACGGTTAGTCTCCTCCAGGGTCAGGTCCCCGATGACCCTAGCGCCGTCCTCCTCTGGCCGCAACCTGAAGTCCTCTCGAAGGCTTCCTGTGAGGATCTCCAGGTCCTCGGCGAGGAGGTTGCTCTCGTCCTGGGTGGCGAACTTCCCGGTTTCCCACCCCTCTGAGATGTAGTAGAGCTCTCGCAGGGTGGAAGACCGATTCTCGTCGATCATTCCCTTTATGAAGCCCAGGACATGAAGGGTCCTTAGGAGCATCTTGGCTCCCCTCAGCTTCTTCGCGGACCGCTGTCCGCGACCCTTGCCGTACTTCCACACCCCCTTCTTCTCATCGAAGCTGATATTCGACTTGGTTCGGAGCGGGATGGCCATGTGGGGTATGCGGCCCTTCTCGAGCTGGTCGTATATGCTCTCTGCGAGTCCGTGCAGGGAGTTCAGGGCCCGCTCTTGGCGAGCTCTCTGAGACATGTCAATCAACTCCCACCGCCTCCTCCTGGGCGCCATACTCCGTCACCAACTCCGTCCCCTCACCCACGTCGACCTCGAGGTCCCAGTCTCCTGGGAGGGGCTCCACGCCCACAAACTGTGCCGGGGTGGCACCACTCACGTAGAGCTCGGCCTCGTCGTAATCGCCCTCCTCGAGGCCCGGCAGCTCGAGGGCAATTGTGAGGCTCTTCGTAGCGGGGATGCGGGGCAGCTTCCACGCGATCTTACCGTCGGGCCTGACCTCCGTGGGCCCCGGGTTGGACATGAGGCTATCCACCGCCCTTGAGGGCACGGCGGCGTGCAACGTGAAGCTCTTCCCCCGGGAGGTGTAGTTGTGAATGTCCACCCTTATCCTGCATCGGCCAGCCTCGTACTCCACCTTGTCGTCAATCCAGACCACGTTCATTATCTTGGTAATGGTGGGGATTATGTCGGGGACCGGGCGGTCAACGATGCGGGAACTCTCCTCCGCGATGCGCGGGAGAATGGTCCGGACGATTTCAAACTTCTCCGCCGTCTTCGCCCTCTTCACCTTTCTGTTCATGTGGGACTTGAGGCGTCTTCCACACTCCTTGAGGGCAAGGGCAATCTCGCTTACGATTTCGGGGACGGGCGCTATGGCCTCCTTGGATTCCGATGTGAAGGGGACCTTTGTGGAGCATACGTGGACCAAGACTATCGCAGGTCCGTATGGAATTCCCTTGCCACCCCTCTGTTCGAGGCCATACCTCCTCCAGTCGACGGCCTCGATGGCCTGCGTGCAGGCGCACGCTCCCTGCTGATAGAGAAGCGGTACACGGTTGGCGTATCTGAGTATATCCACGGCCTGGTCGGTGGGCAGATTGCCGCCATACACTATGCCCACCTCCACCTGGAAGGGGTGACCCTCGTGGACCGACGGGGAGCGTGTTACTGGGGGGCTATAGAATTCGGGCCGGCGAGCACCCACGACGTTTCTCAAGCCCTTCCGAATCAGGAGCTCGCCGATAGGGGAGAGGCAGTCTGTGGGTGGGGCCATAATCTTGACCCCTTGGAAGGCCGAGAGGAGGCGCTTCGCACTCGCTAGCTTCAGGGAGCGAGGACGCATGTCCTCCGAGAGTTCGGCCTTGCGGCAGATGCTCTTCGCAACACGGCCACTAATCCTGCTGAACTCCTGTTGGAGGAAGGAGCTGAGCTTAATCGCCTTGGTCTCCTTGGCCATCTGAAGGAGGGTGCCGAGTTCCACACCGTGGGGATGGGGCTTCACCTCCACGGGCTCTCGCGGCAGCTCGGTGGAGATCCTCTCGAAGGCCGTCAGAGAACCGTCGGGCGCCCGATAGGTGATCTCCGCGTAGGGGTTGACTATGGCCGTGGCCCTGAGGTACTCCGTCAGGGACTGCTTCCCGTTGACGTAGCGCCCTCTCAGGTACACTTCAACCCTCGTCCCATGGGCCTTGTCCCAGACGACGAAGTCCTCCCTGGTAAGCTGGGGCTTGTTCTTCTTCGTGTCCACCATCAGCTCGATCTCGTATGCAACGTCGTCCCGTATCGTCTTGGAACGGATGACGGCCGGTTTGCCCGTCGTGATCTGGCCGTAGAGGATCGCGCCTGAGATGCCCAGGCCCTGCTGTCCCCTGGTCTGAGACCACGTGTGGAAGCGGGACCCGTAGAGAAGCTTGCCGAACACCTTCGGCACCTGACGCTTGACGATGCCCGGACCGTTGTCCTCGACGACAAGCCTGTATTCATCGTCCTCGATCCTCTCCAGCTCGACCATGATCTCCGGCAGAACTCCGTACTCCTGGCAGGCGTCGAGGGCGTTGTCCACGGCCTCCTTTGCCGAAGTGAGGAGGGCCCTCGTCGGGGAGTCGAAGCCGAGGATGTGCTTGTTCCTCTCGAAGAACTCTGAGACGGAGATCTCACGCTGTTTCTTGGCGAGCCGTTCGGCGGTTGAAACTGAAGACATCCCATCCCCTCTAGGCGCGGCCCTATCGGAGGTTCGTCTTATTAACTTTTTTGAGCTCTTCGGCAAGCCCACCACCCTCCGTTGGAGACTATAAAAGCTCCCCTCAGGGGGATGGATGAAAGTGACCCCAAGTCTGAGGGAGGATTCTCGCGCCAACATTATTATAATCCAGTACCGATGGATTGGTTTCCAGGTGATTCCACGAGACTTGCAGTCATGGCCATCGGCGGCAACCTAATAGCCCCCCCGCAGAGGCCACCCAGCTGGGAGCGGCAGGTCTCGGCTGTGAAGCAGATCGTACCCGGCGTACTGAGAGTTCGAGACAGGGGCTTCAGGCTGATTCTGACCCACGGAAACGGCCCACAGGTCGGCGCCATTCTACTGCAGAACGAAGCTGCATCCAACGTAGTCCCTCCGAACCCGCTCCACGTCTGCGTCGCCCAGTCCCAAGCCCAGATTGGGTACAACCTTCAGTTGGTCCTGCAGGAGGACCTGAGGAGACGCGGGAGCGACGGTCTGGTCATACCCTTTATCACCATGGTGGTGGTGGACGAGAACGATCCCGCCTTCGCCAGCCCGTCAAAGCCCATCGGACCCATCTACCAGGAGAAGAGGGTCCAGGAGCTGAAGTCTGCTGGATGGGCCATGGTGAAGGACGCTCGCGGCGGCTACAGGAGGGTGGTCGCCTCGCCAAGGCCGTTGGAGGTTCTTGGAACCGAGTTCCTTCGCAAGTCCCTCGAAAAGGAGGACAACATCCTCATCGCCGCCGGCGGCGGGGGTATTCCTGTGATCCGCACCCCGGAGGGGTTGCGCGGCGCAGAGGCGGTGGTCGATAAGGACCTCTCCTCAGGGTTGCTGGCTTCCAGCGCGATGGCGGAACTCCTAGTGATGGTTACGGACGTACCCTGCGCCTATCTGCGCTTCGGGAAGAGGGATCAGGAAGCCCTGAAGAAGATGACCGCCGATGAGGCCCGGACCCACCTGGAAGCGGGGGAGTTCCCTCCTGGAAGCATGGGACCCAAGATCAAGGCCGCAATCGACTTCCTAAAGGGCGGGGGGAGCCGAGTCATCATCACGGACCCCCACGGCATCGAGCTTTCTCTGGAGGGGGCGGCGGGAACCACCATCGTCCCGTGACTCGGGGCGACCACCAACAACGATTTCTTGCAGTGAGACCGTTGGAGAGCCGTTGACCACCTCCGAGGAGCGGATCAGGGAGATCGAGGAGGAGCTGCGTCGGACTCCCCACAACAAGGCGACCGAACGGCACATCATGAGGCTCAGGGCGCGCCTGGCAAGGTTGCGCGAGGCTGCCAAGAGCGCGAAGAAGGGCAAGGCCGTCAAGGGATTGAGGAAGTCGGGAGACGCGACCGTCGCCCTCGTTGGATTCCCTAGCGTGGGCAAGAGCACCCTGCTCAACAGAATCACCGAGGCCGAGAGCCGTGTAGGCGAGTACGATTTCACGACCCTGGCGGCGGTTCCGGGACTCCTGAACCACAGGGGAGCTCGAATCCAGGTTCTAGACCTCCCAGGGCTCACCAAGGGCGCCTCGGAGGGGAGGGGCCGCGGGAGGGAGGTCCTATCACAGGTTAGAATAGCCGACCTGCTTCTTCTAATGATCGACATCACCAACCCCGACGTGGAGGCTCTCCGGTCCGAGCTCCACAGCAGCGGTATCAGGGTCAATGAGGAACCGCCTAGGTTGACGGTCCACAGGAAGGACCGCGGGGGTATCGAGGTCAACTCCCTAGTCGAACAACGAGAGGTGGAGCCGGACAGCATCAAGGACGTCGTGAGGGAGTGGGGAATCGTCAATGCAGAGCTCATCATCAGAGAGCAGATTACGGTGGATCAGCTAGTGGACCACCTGGCCGGCAACAGGGTCTACGTACCAGGCATGGTGGTTCTCAACAAGATCGATCTTGAAGACGGGCACTCCACGGAGGGGGTGCTGCGCGAACTGGCAGGATGGGACGTGGCACCCATTTCCGCCAAGAGAGGGGATGGCTTAGAGGACCTCCTGGGGAAGGTCTACCGCAAGCTCTCCTTGATGAGGGTCTACCTGCGGCCCCCCGGAGGCAGGGCAAAGCGCGACGAGCCCCTGGTGGTGAAGAAGGGCTCCGACGTGTCCGAGGTGTGCAAGCTCATTCATCGCGACCTCCTCAGGACCTTCAAGCACGCGGAGGTGTGGGGCAGCAGTGCGAAGTTTCCGGGTCAGAGGGTAGGCCTGAAGCATATCCTGGAGGACGGAGACACGGTGACCGTTTCGGGGTGAGCGGACCGGAACCCCCTACCACCGTATGTTGTGCATCCGGGACAGGTCGTCCGAGAACGGGATGAGATCCTTCGGGAGGGCGATACCAGAGATCTCGTCCTTGAGGGCAAGACCCCTGGCCTTCTTCTCCTTCCACACCGACGAGTTGAACTCCACGAGAGGGGCAGTGAGTTTGCCCAGTTTACTCTGCCACTCTTCCCTCGCCTGCGGCATGGATTCTTGGTGGATCGTGCCGCCGTACACCTGCCGCCAGATTGCGTCGGTTATGAAGGGGGTGATGGGGGCGAGGAGGCGAAGAAGGGTCCGAAGGACCGTGTGGAGGGCGTAGAGACAGCTGGGGTCCCCCTCGTAGGCTCGGTGCTTGACCATCTCCACGTAGTGGGGGGCAAACAGGTTCCACAGGAAGTCCCGGGTCCTATTGGCGGGTACGAAGAAGTTGAACACCTCGTATCCGGGAGCGCAGTTCTCCAGCAGGGCATTCAACTCCGTGAGAATCCACCGCTCGGTGGGCTGAACCGCCCGAGGTTTCGCTTCTGGAAAAGCCGAGATGAAACGGGCCACGTTCCAGAGCTTCGTAAGGAACTTCTTGGCACCGGAGATCCTCTCCTCCGAGATCCTGAATTCCTCGCCTACGTTGGTCTCTGCGGCCGCCCAGAACCTGAAGGCATCGGCCCCTTCTCTCTCCAGAATCGGAATAGGATCGATGACGTTGCCCAGACTGTCGTGCATGGCTCGGCCTGTGGCGTCTAGGCCCATCCCGCTTATCCAGACACGTTGGAAGGGGCGCTTCCCCAGAAGGGCGTAGCTCTTCAGGAGGGTGTAGTAGAGCCAGTTCCGTACGATGTCTCTGCCCTGGGGCCGCAGCGATGTGGGGAAGTGATCACGGAAGAACTCCATATCCCTCATGTACTGGCAGGTCACGAGATTGCTGTTGCTGGAGTCCATCCAAGTGTCGAACACGCCCTCCTCACCCCGGAACTCCTTACCCCCACACTTCGGGCAGGACTCGAAGGGAGGTTCATCCTTCCAGGGCCTGTAGTATCGGCCCGGCTCCGGGACGAGAACCTCCTCGCAGGAGGCGCAGTACCAAAGCGGTATCTCCGTGTGGTAGTATCGTCGGCGGCCCACGGGCCAGTCGATGGTGATGGAGTCCATCCAGTCCAGCAGCAGCTGCTTGTGCCTTGCCGGGTGGAACTCCATCTCATCCACCAGACCCCTTAGCTGGGGGAGGAGGTCGAGCTGCTTCATGTACCAGTCGTCGGTGAGGATGAACTCGATTGGGTCTCCCGACCGCTGACAGACGGGGGTCCTGTGCTGGATGGGCACCACTTTCTCCACCAGACCCTCCCGTTGCAGGTCCTTGGTGATCGCCGCGCGCGCGGCGTCTACCGTCAAGCCCGCATACTTCCCAGCGGCCTCCGTCATCCTACCCTCCTCGTCGATGGCCGCTACTGGATCCAGATTCAACTCGCGGAAGAGCTGGATGTCCATGGTGTCTCCGTAGGAGCAGATCATGGCAGCTCCCGTGCCGAAGTCCGGCCTGGCTGCGAGGTGACCGATGGCCTTGACCTCCTGGCCCAGCGGGGGCACTATTAGGGTCGCTCCCTCCACACCGCGGTACCTCTCATCGTCGGGATGGAAGATTACCGCTCTGCAGGCGCACAGGAGCTCCGGCCTGGTGGTGGCGACGGTCAGCCCTTCCCCATCCTTCCCCCGGAACTCGATGTAGACCAGGTCGGAGGGTATCTCCGCGTGCTCGATGTCCGCCTCCGCCACGGGCGTCCTGCATCCCGGACAGTAGAAGTTCGGGCGAAGGCCTCGATAGAAGAGGCCTTTGTGGAAGAGATCGATGAAGATGGCCTGACTGACCGTCCTGTACTCGGGGGAGTCGGTCTCGTAGTAGTACTCGTCGAAGTCGGCGGAGAACCCGATCCTCTTCGCGAGGTTGACGTAGACCCGGGACCTCCTCTCCATCTCCTCCCGGCAGAGCTGGATGAACTCCTCCCTGTCGAAATCGTGGAGGCGCTTGTTGAACCTCCTCTCAACAGTGCGCTCTATGTTTATGCCGTTCCTGTCCAGGCCGAAGGGGAAGAGGACCTCGTATCCCACCATCCTCTGGGTCCTGGCAATCATGTCAATCAAGGAGTAGTGCGCCACCGCTCCGATGTGCCAGCTAGCGGTGCCCGAGGGGTATGGTGGCGGTGTGTCGATGGTGAAGACGGGCTTGCCGCTCTCCACGTCGAAGCGGGGGGGCTCCTCCTCCCACGCCTTGAGGAGCTCCGTCTCCGCGGATACCGCCCAGCTCTTTTCCCTCAACTTGGGCTCCGCCATGCGCGCCGACATCACCTCACCTCTCCTTAAATAGATAGTGACCCAGTTCTGGCACCACTCTGTGAAGCCGACGGGAAAGTCACTTAACCGCGGGGGTGATGGAAGGTCCATGGCCCTGAGGCCGACCTTCCGGCCGGAGCACGTGGGAATCGTTGTCCGCTTCATCAGGGACTTCTTTCAGCAGGCCGCCAAGGAGCTTGCGGTGGTTGGTATGAGCGGTGGGCTAGACTCCTCCGTCGTTGCGCACCTCTGCGTGAAGGCCCTGGGTCCGCAGAGGGTCCAGGGTCTGTTCCTGAAGGACGAGCTAAGCTCCGCCGAGGATGAAAGGGACGTTCAGGAGATGGCCGAGGATCTGGGGATGTCCTTGGAGGTAGTGGACATAGCGCCGATGGTTGAGGCCAGTCGTCGAGCCCTGGGCGTCGAGGACAGGGTTGCCCTGGGCAACGTCCGAGCCAGGTGCCGTATGATCTCATGGTACGCCGTTAGCAACCAGCGAGACGGCCTCGTCGTCGGCACCGGGAACAAGAGTGAGGCCCTGGTGGGCTTCTTCACCAAGTGGGGAGACGCGGGGGTGGACCTCCTTCCGATAGGCGACCTCTACAAGACCCAAGTGAGAGAGATGGCCCGCGAGTTGGGAGTTCCTGAGAGGATCATCCTGAAGATTCCCTCGCCCGGCCTTTGGGAGGGACAGACTGACGAAGGGGAGTTGGGCATCTCCTACGAAGACCTCGACCGGATTCTCTTGGGCTTCGAGCTGGAGATGCCGGGGGAGGAGATCAGCGAGAGAACCGGGCTCTCCTTGGACCTGGTTCGCAGGGTGGAGGAGATGGTACAGCGGTCGATTCACAAGCGGAAGATGCCTCTCATTCCGAAGGTGGGGGTGCGGACCGTCGGACTCGACTGGAGGGAGTAACGGAGCGGTGGATTGCCCCTTCCCTGGGGGCAGCCAGAATACCCAGATCTTCCAGGAAAGTTGTTCGTCAATCGTCTAAGAAAAAGGCTTTAGTAGAGCCGCGAGATATGCCGTCGGCCTACTTAGGACGCAGCCCCAATTGCTTGCTGCGACCTCCTGTGGGGGAGTCCTTAATGGAGCAGAATGTCTTCCAACCGTACCTCAGAACAGAGTCCCTCTTCCGGGAGAACAGGGAGATTCTCCACCCCTCCTACATCCCCGACAAGTTGCCCCACCGCGAGAAGCAGATCGACCAGCTGGCCTCTGTCCTGGCGACGGCGCTCAAGGGGGAGCGCCCCTCCAACGTCATGATCTTTGGGAAGACCGGGACAGGGAAGACAGCGGTGGTGAAGTACATAGGCAACGAGATCGAGAAGGCGGATGCCAAGGATAACGTGGAGTACTTCTACATCAACTGCGAGATCGTGGACACTCCCTACGGGGTCTTCCAGAACATCGGCAACCGCTTCATCCACGACTTCGACGAGCGGATTCCCTTCACAGGGCTGTCCACGGAGCGTGTCTACAACCTCTTGCTGAGGAAGATCGACGAGCGCTCCCAGGTCGTTGTCATAGCGTTGGACGAGATCGACAAGCTTGTCTACAAGAGTGGGGACGACGTCATCTACCACCTCACCAAGATAAACGACGACCTGAACAACGCCAAGGTGAGCATCATCGGGATATCCAACGACCTGAAGTTTGCGGAGTTCCTGGATCCCAGGGTCAAGAGCAGGCTCAGTGATGAGAAGCAGGTATTCCCCCCGTACAACGCAGAGGAGTTGAAGGACATCCTGATGCAGAGGGCGGTCCTCGCCTTCGACAGCGGCGTCATCGAGAACGGTGTCATCTCCCTCATTGCGGCCCTGGCCGCTCAAGAGCACGGGGACGCCCGCAGAGCCTTGGACCTCCTGAGGGTGGCCGCGGAGCTGGCGGATCGCCACGGCGAGGTCACCATCACGGAGCACCACGTCCAGATGGCCAAGAACAAGATCGAACTCGACTGCGTCATCGAGGCCGTGAAGTCCCTGCCGACCCACTCCAAGCTCATCCTACTGGGCATCATCCTGCAGGATGAGGCAGGCAACGACAGGCTGACGACTGGGGAGGTCTACGATACCTACTGTCAGCTGTGCAAGCGGGCCGGTCTCAGCCCCCTTACCCAGAGAAGGGTTACCGATCTGATCTCGGAGCTCGACATGCTCGGCCTCATCAACGCCAAGGTGAAGTCCTTCGGAAGGGGTGGAAGGACCAAGGAGATCCAGTCGAGCGTCTCAGGGTTGGATGTGAAGAAGGTGCTTCACGCGGACGACGTTCTGATGGAGATTAAGAGCTATCGCCCCAGGATCCAGACGACTCTCATTTAGGCTCCTTCTCGTCGGGGTTGGAGCCGCCCTTCTGCCTTCTCGAAGCCAGGGCCGAGAGCACGACATCTATGGCGATGGGGCCCGCTATGAGCAGAACAATGGCGATCGTCAAGGAAGTCCAGCTGTTGGCTGGAACCCTAGAGTCCCCCCATCCGTGAGTCCCGCCGACCACGAGCTTCAGAAGGCCGAACCATGGGACCTCGCCTCGGGCCCTCCCCTGGATCCAGTCAAGCCTGGTCAGGTACTGGTCGGGGCCTTGGTTGTTGTCGCCCATGGTTACGAATCCGCAGAAGTTCTCCGGGCACGTCTGCTGGACCGCCCGAGAATAGTATGTGCTCATCTGTACCCGCACGTTGAGGTTCCTGTGGGTGACGTTCCTAAGCTCGACGTAGTCACCGCTCCGCAGGCCAAAGGGCTCGGCCTTGTTCGAGTCCCAATCAGCCCATCGCTCGAGGGCGAGGAGGGAAGGCACGTCGATTCCCTCCGAAGTCTCATTCCACTCTAGAGCTAGCAGGGCCCTGTGGATGAGGGGTATCACGTCTCGATTCCCCCCGGGGGCGAAGACTATCACATCGCCGTAATCACCGTAGGTTTTGAAGCCCGAAGACGCGGAGCGACCCTCCACGTAGGTAACGATGTCCTGCCTTCTGGGGGCGCTCTGCGTCAAGACGATGTCCCCCGTGTCGATGACGCCGATGAAGCTCTGGTCGTTGCTGTGCTGCATGCTGGAGCTTTCGACGACCACCATGGGGGGCCATACCCTGGTAAAGGCGAAGAGGGCCGCCATGACGATGGCGACCAGGAGAAAAGCTACGGCTATGTCCCGCAGAAGGTTACGCACTCCCCGAGGAAGCCTTCGCCTTTCCTCCTCAGCCATCTGGCCGTTCCTACCATAAGAAAGCTCTTAAAGGTTCCTCAGTGGCTCGGCAGGTCCAGAACGGTCACGTCCTCGCGTACCGGGAAGGCGACGTTGTACACAGGTATGACCCTGGTCTTCTCGAAGTCCTCCAGGGTCGCTTGTCCCGTCCTCAGCTCAGCAAAGGGGATGCCCTTATGAGCGTGCCCGTGAACCACCAGCTCTGGCCTCCTCCGGAGGACCACCTCCTCTAGCTTCCTCGAGGCCATCTGACTCCACCATCCCTCTCCCTCACCCACGAGAGTCCGATACGTCGGAGCGTAGTGGGTCAGAAGGAGACGGAAGCCGCCCATCGCTAGTAGACCATCCAAGAGCTTCACCCGGGAGGCGTACTCCCTGTGGATGTTGGGGAGGTTGGTGCGTTGCCACCAGGTGGGGGTGTCCAGCGACCCCGTACTTCCCACGATTCGGAGGGGGGATGCGCCCTCACTCCAGGTAATGGCCTCATCGTGAAGAAAGGTTATCGGGAAGTCACGTCGGTAGTCGTCATGGGACTCGGCCCACTCCTCGTTCCCAAACACGGAGATAATCGGCGCGTCGGTACCTTCCTGGATCGCCTCCAGGACTCGACCGAAAGCCGGTAGGTCGTTCCGCTCGGTAATGTCCCCCGCCAAAAGGACCAGGTCAACGGGAGGGCAACACGACATGCGTTCCTTCAGGGCTTTCAGGTGCTCGTCGCCGTGAATATCCCCGACGGCGAGAATCTTCATCGAGGGTTCAAGCGTCCGGGGCTAGAAGGCTTTTACGAAGGTCTCCCCCGTCTGCAAGTTCACCATGGGCACCATCCCTGCCCGAGGTGTGATGTTGTGCATACGTTGGTATGACGTTTGCGATTGCCACGTGGAGGAGTTCAGGATCTTCACTCCCCTATACTCCCCCACTCCCAGGCCGTGGACGTGTCCCGTTGCAAAGATGGAAGGTACGGAGTCGATGATCATGTAATCGGATCTCTCCGGGGCCAAGGGCGTCTTACTCCCGTAGAAGGGCGCCAGGTGTCGCCGTCGCAGCATCTCGATCATGGCTGCCAGGGGACGATCGTAGGACATGCCTGGGAGACCGGTCACAAAGTCGTCCATGCTCCTACCGTGGTAGCAGAGGACGTCGACGCCGTGGAGGCGTAGGGCCGCTGGATTTCCCAGGAAGATGTAGTCGTCGGGAAACAGCTCCTGGATACCTGCGGGAAGGGCGGGCTGGGGCTCCGCCGGACGTATGGCGTCGTGGTTGCCGGGTAGGATGATGACCTGGACATTGTCCGGGAGGCCTGCCATCTGTCTGGAGACCTCCTCGTACTGGAGGTACACGTCGTCGAGCACGAGATCTTCGTCCTGCCGGGGATACACACCGATCCCGTCTACGACATCCCCCACGATCACGAGGTACTTGATACGGGAAGCCTCCTCTCCGTGCATCCACTGAACGAACTTGGACCATCGGTCTTCCAGGAAGAGCTTGCTCCCGACATGAAGGTCGGAGACGAAGGCGGCCCACAGGGGGGCCTCCGCCCCAGCGTAAGCGTGTGAGGGCGACACGTCGGGCCTGATGATCGCCTCCCCGAGGATGATGCCGTCCTTCCAGGGCCGGCCGACGACCCCTATTACCTCGTCGGGAACTGCGTAGTCGTCACCCGCCGGACCCTTGCTTGGAACCAGAACCTGGCAGGTGTCCTCCTCATCCTCCACGACCATGAGACGGTGCCCGGCCCTCGTCTTCTTCACGGACTGGACAATTCCGATCAGGCGGACCTCCTTGGTCATCTTCTTGGCCCGCGCGATTGGGACTGCCCCCATCAGCTCCCTCCTGGTCCTGAGCATGGAGGCCAGGGCTCGGTATCTGTGTTCGAAGTAGCGTGAGAAGTCCTTCATCTCGCCCGTGCATGTGGAGTGGCCAGTGATGTCCTTCACCACTCTGATGTCGGCCTCGTACTCTCTACGCAGATCCTTCTCCTGCCTCTCCCTCACTGGAGGCGGAGCCTGAGGCTCGGCGGCGATTTCCGGCCCCGCCTTCGGCTGGGCACGGAGGCCAATGAACTCCTCGAAGGTCAGGACGAGAGGCCTGGGGTTCACCGACTCTAAGACCGCAAGGAGCCTTTCGAGGGAGTCCTCCCGATCCGCCAAGTAGTCCACTAAGCGAGGTTCCAGGAGAACACCGGACTGAAGGGCGGCTGAGAGAATCTCCTCACGCATCTCGGGGTAATGGCGGGCTTGAGAAAAAAACGTTTCTCGCCTCAGACCTACCAGGGCGGGCTAGGCGTTATCTGTCTCGTCGGGATGGGAGGGTGTGCTCCGAATCACCTTGGAGGCGCCCTGCAATCCTACGGAGAGTGCGGAAAAGGTCAGGACAGCTATCCTGGCCCTGTTCCCCGATGCTGAACTCCTTGAAGCGGAGGGCATCGTCTCCGGCACGTCTTCCGGTTTGGGCAAGCTGGCGGAGCTCTTGAGGGCTCAGCACATCCGAGGATCAGCCAGGGAGGTGCTCCTCGGAGCAATCAGGGACGATAGACTCGTGATCCATCTCAACAAGCAGGCAGCCCTCATGGGGAGGGTATCCTTCTCCGCCCAATCTCCCTTGGGTGATATCCGGGTGACCATCATTGCTGACGACCTCCGGGAGGTGGTGGACGAAATCGCTCCACTCCCGGAACGGGGCTAGTCAGAGGTTCGCACCGCAGTTGGCACACACAAGGGAGCCGTCCCTGTAGACCGCCTCCTGTCCACCGCAACTTGGGCATACGACAGAGTATAGCGGGGGCTGGACCCGGGCCCTCGGCGGTGCCCTCTCCTCAGCCCGTAGCTGTCCGACACCCCTTGGCCTCCCCACGAGGGACCGGAAGATGAACTTCCCGACTTCTTTGGCGTAGAAGAGGAAGAAGCCGAGGCCTAGGATGGCGAAGGCCAGCGATACTAATCCAAGGAGAGCGGTCGCCCCCAAGTTCGCCTCCCCCCCCACTGCCGTGAGAAGGACCGTCGAGGCGTTGATAGAGAAGTGGAGGAGGATGGAGGCGGCGAGACCTTTCCTCAGGAACAGATACCCCAGGGCAAGTCCGCCCACGAAAGTGTCCACGAACTTCCAGCCCACCTCCCAGGACAGGACATGCAGGTAGCCGAAGAGGATGGCCGACAGGAGGAGCAGGGCCGCGGCCGTCAGTTGGACGGGTCTGGGGGATTTTCCACTCACCTGGCCACCAAGAAGGTATCTCAAGGAGCCTAAGATGTGCCTCGACCTAGACCCCGCCTCGAGGGCGGACGGGGAGGAGGCTTGCGCAATCCTGACCAGAAGGGAGCCGATAGTCAGGGGCAGGCCGATGAACAGCAGCCGGACAGCGATCTCCTCCCAGATGGAGGCATCTATCAGGCTGTACATCAGGTACCAGGTAGGGGCCTGCTGGAAGAAGTCCGGCGGCGAGGGGTCAATGCCGAGGGCGGGGAGGACGAGGAGGAAGTAGAAGGTGTCGAAGAATATCAGGGCCATGAAGACTTGGCCTACGACTACGAGGGTACTCCTTGACCTTGCCTTTTCGGAGATGTTCCCTAGCGGCAGCCGGAGGTCTCTGTAGCTTGCCGGTCCATGAGCCACGAACAGGAAGACGAAAAGCCCAATGACGAGGGCGAACTGGAGTGCGAAGTATATCAGAAATCCACTGCCTCCGATGGCCACAACCTCAAAGAAGCTCTCGCTCAGGGGATTCACGAAGAAGATGAATCCAAGGCACCAGGCGCAAGTGCTGGAGAGAATCCCGTCTGCGATGGCCGGGGCGACGAGCAGCACGCCGACCAACAGGGACGCTAGATACGCCAGGTAGAGGAGGATGCCCCCCGTCCAGAACACGCCGAGGAACGTGTCAAAAGCTCCAGCCTCCGGTTGGTATGCCCTGCCCACCTGCCACCCGCAGTTGGGACAGAAGTTGCCGGCGAAGGAGGTCCCACATCTCGCACAGATCTCCGGAAGGCGGGCCTCGGTGCCAGGCACAGGTCTTCCACAGGTGGGGCAGAAGTTGCCCTCAAACTCAGTCCCGCAATGAGCGCAATGCACCAGCGTACGGACAACCTACTGCGATAAAAAAGGGAGGTTCAAGCTTCCGGACCCAAAGACTAAGGCATTGGCAAGGGGTTCCCAGTGACTATCCGAACAGAAACCCGACTCCCTCGGCCGCTTCCTGCTCCTCCTGCTTCAACAGACCGATAGTCCTCTCGGCGTCCTCCGCCTTCAGCTTCTCAACGCCCTCCCCAGCGATCTTCTCAAACCTCTCTACGGCTGCTACCTCACCCTCGATGACGACCAAAAGGCCCTCTAGGTCCAATCCCAGAGCCGCCGGGTCTCTGAGGGTTATACTCTGCCGACTGACTAGATCGTCCTCCAGGAGCTCGCGGGCCCTGGCTGCTGACTCCGAATCGAACAGGAAGACTGCGTACATGGTGCACTATCCTACCACCGTGTTGCTTAAAGCCTTTCCGTGGCGGAGAGCCAGTCAGACCCACCCCTGATAATGGCCACGAAAGGTTTTTGCCCGCACCCCAGGGATTAGCTGGCCGTTCATGTTCGAAGAGCGGGATCTCGGTGAGACCCAGATTCTTGCGGCCCTGATCGGCGTGTCGGAAATGGTCGGCAACCTCACCGACCTCCAGGAGGTGCTGAGGACCGTTGTCCGCATTGCACCGCAGCTAGTCCGAGTCGATCGATGTGCCATCTTCCTTTACGACAGGAAGGGTAGCTCGCTCATCCCCGCTGAGGCTTACTGTCCGAGGCCGGCCATGGCCGAGATGATACTGGAGGGTAGAATCGAGGAGGAAGACGCCCCGAAGCTCATCAACAAGGTCGTTAACCAGAGGCTCCCCTCGGTCATCAGGGACCTCCCGAAGGAGGATATGCTCCCCCAGAAGCTGATTCGAAACTGGGAGTTGAAGTCCATGCTGGTAGTTCCCCTGGTCTCGAAGGGGGAGACCCGTGGCATAATGACCCTTGACAGCACGACCTCCCGACACTACTTCACCAGCAAGGAGATCAACATAGTGACCGGCATCGCCAACCAGGTCGCGGTGGCCATCGAGAACGGGAGGCTGCAGGAGGAGCACCTTCGAATCTACCGCAAGATCGAGAACGTCGTGGACCAGCTTGCAGATGCTGTCCTGAAGGTGGATGGCGACATGAGGGTTACCGACGTCACTCAGAGGGCAGAGAAGTTCCTGGGCCTGAAGGGGGATGATCTGAAGGGGAGGCGTTGGACCAAGCTCCTTAAACCCAAGGACGCGGCGGGCAGGGCCCTGGAAGAGATGGACTTCGTGGGACCCAACCCCCTCATAAACGCTGAGATGTCCCCGGGGCAGAAGGCCTACATCCATCGAGGTGACGGCGGCAAGCATCACACCCTCATTAGGGCGCTACCCCTCAGAGGTAGAGCAGGAAAGCCCTCTCAGCTCCTCTTCGTCTTCCGCAAGGCCCCGATTCTGAAGAAGAAGGTAAGCAAGCCGAAGGTGGAAGAGCCGGAGCTCGAAACACCCCTCCCGACCGAGTGAGCCAGTCAGGTATCTTTGATGGTAATTGCTCAGCAACGGTTAAATAGCGACTGGACAGAGGATACCGAGCACTGGCCTGGGGAGCCCTATGCTGCGTAAGAGGCCCACCGCTCACTCTGGAGTTTCGGAGGTAGTCGGAACCATACTGATCCTGCTAATCACGGTAATCATATTCTCTGCCATCATCGTCTGGGTCTTCACCATTCCCACGCCCACCTCCACGGACAGGGTCGATATGGACGGCCAGCTATCGGGCGTCTACCAGGGCGGCGTCTGGTCTGGAGCCCACGTCAACCTCACTCACCGGGGAGGTGACAGCCTCTTCCAAGGCTCCACTCGAGTCCTACTCACCATCGACAACGCCACACACATCCTGACCGTCAGAGGAACACACTTCGACGGCATCAGCGTCAAGGACTACGGCATAGGTGGGTCCGACAGCATCTGGAACATCGGGGAGACGTGGAGCTACCTAAACGAGACCATACCGGAGGACGCCCAGGTTTCGGTGATGGTCGTTGACCTCGACAAGGGTCTAGTGCTTTGGGACAAGAGTCTCCTCGGACTCGCTGGTCCTCAGGGTGCCGTATTCCTGGATAAGTGGGTGGACTCCGACCCTGCGACTCCAACCAGGGATCGAGTCAACGAGGGAGACACCTTCACCTTGTACGCGCGCGTCTTCGATCCAGACTCCGACCTGAACGAAAACTCGGTGTGGGCGTACCTCACCTTCGGCACCGGCGGAGCGCCTCTGGGATACGTGCAGCTGGTAGACAACGGCGACCCCGGGGCAGGGGACAAGACCGCGAACGACGGTGTCTTCACCCGCTCCCTCAGCTGGGCGGCGAGGAAGAGCTGGGACGGTGGCATCATCATCCTGAACGCCACAGATGATGCGGGCCACAGGTCTCAGAGCAGGCTTGTTCTGAGCGTCGGTGAAGAGGGAGGACCAACAGGCCCCGCCGAGAGCGGCCCCGATGATCTCTCCCTGGGTAGCGACCTACAGAAGTGGGACATATTCGAGGCGAATGACTGGGACGCCAACACCTTCGACGCCAACTCCACCAGGACGTTCTCAAAGGGGCAGACCGTCGTCGTTGTGGTGGCCAGCCAGTACCTCAAGAACGTGGACCACCTCAACCATGTCTACCTCTACGATCCGGCCGTCTTGCCCGCCACCCCCATCGTCTATGGGAATCCTCCCTACAACGACCCCGTGACTCAGACCTCGAAGCCCTCGAGCAACAGGGCCTTTACGTACTTCGGCTTCGTCGGGGACTTCTATGTCTACGAGTTCAGATTCAGCACAAGCTCTGCCACCTACGGCTTCGACGGCGTCCAACTGTCGTATGGCCACTACTCCGTGGATATCGAGCTCCAGGCCAACGGAGTCGACCCTCCTAGGAACCGCTTTGCCACCGTGGACTCCATCACGGTCACTGACTCCGGTGGGAGCGCTCCTGCGTTCCCAGACCTGAAGTTCTACCGAGACGCGGGCCACACCCGGGAGGAGTCGCTCTTCAACTCCACAGACTTCATGTACGTCAAAGTTATCGTCAACAACACCGACCTGAACCATGACTTCGGCGACGTCGTCATCTCGGACTTCGTGGGACGTTCGCCAATCTGGGCAACTCCGGGGACGCCACCTATCTCCGTGGTTTCCGTAAACGACTCGAAAAGCTACGCGTTCTCGATAGACCTCTCCAACCCGAACTTCGACAACTGGAACTTCGGTCTCAACTCCTACGGATTCCGCCTCAAGCGAGTCGCGGATACCAACGAGGAGTACGCCCTAGCCAGCCAGGTCATGGTAAGGGGTCCACGATGGAACCTGGACGTAATTACGGCACTGAACGAGTACACCTTCTGGTGGTTCGGCGAGGACGAGACCTGGTACTCCACCTTCTACGATAACGATGCTACTTGGACACGGACTATCGTCGAGTCCTGGCGGGACAACACCTGCTTCTTCATATGGTGCTTCGACGACCCGCCTTGGGGCGGTGGCGACTTCCTGGACGTAGCCTTCGGAGACCTCGACGAGGATGGTGACCTGGACGCTGTGTTCGGGCTCCAGGTGGGCAGGGTGTTCTGGTACCGCAACCAGCAGGGCCAGGGCAAGCAGTGGAGTCAGTACGAGGTTGACGCCCTCGGCGACGACGTGAAGGCCGTCGCCATAGGACTCCTCGACAGGGACACCGATAACGACATCGTGGCGGGTACTGACACAGGGGAGGTGTGGTACTACAACAACGACGGTTCCTGGACGCCCACCCTCATAGTCAACCTGCCCACGGCAGTCAACGTGATCAAGGTAGCTGACGCCACTGGTGACGGATTCAACGACATCGTAGTTGGAACGCAGAGCGGGGATGTCCGCATCTACATCAACGACGGGTTTGGCCGCTTCGGAACCCAGACAACCACGGACTACATCATGACCGCGGATCTGCCCGTGGAGGGCACCGTAACGGGAAGCGTGGCGAATACACATACCAGCGATGACGTCTACGAGGCGATTGAGGAGATTCTCGGTCCCGCAGAGCAGGTCGACTACTACGTCGCTCAGGACGAGCTTATAGCGGCCTACGACATCGTGTTCTCGGGCAGTTACTTCGACACCTGGGCTGAGGACCTCAACTTCGAGGTGCTGGAAGAGGAGGAGGAGCCGGACTCAATCTTCCCCTTTGGAGATGACAGGCACTGGTACATTCGAAACTCGTCTGGCGGCAACCCACCGGGACACCAATACTACCTTGGAAACGTTCCTGTCGGTCCCACTGACAGGGCCTACCTACTGGTTAGCGGCTACCTGTCCCAGGGCACCGAGGCCATGCAGATTGGATACAAGGTCGGCACGGGAGGCGTAAACGTCGTCGGCAGCATCTCAGAGACCCTCTGGACCAGGAAAGTCTTCGACCTCACGGAGGCTGGCTTTGGCGGTGGCTCGCTGTACGCCGTGATCCAAGACTCGGACACCTCGGTTAGCGATGGGAACAGTGACGGGATGGCTACTCGCATCTCCGTCGATGCTGTCGTGGTGGCGGTGGTCCGCCAAGTCGGACAGACCAGTCGCCTCGACCACGTTTGGCAATCGGGGGTCATCGGTTCTGGAGGCCAGGCCTACAAGCTCTTCGTGGAGGCGTACCACACGGAGAGCAACGACACCGACGACTTCGCCATTCAGTGGTCCACCACCCAAACCGGGCCGTGGAGCGACCTCATGACCGTGACCAAGATGGAGGATGATGACGCCTACCAGACGGCCAACCTTCCCACGGGCGTCGGAGGGTCACAGATCTATATCCGGGTGACCGACACCAACAGAACCGACGGCGGGATGCCGCTCGACACAATCTACGTGGATCACCTATTCGTCCGTCGCTACGTCACCAATCCCACATATGACACTATCCCAGTAGGAACCGCTGTGAACGACCTCACCTTGGCCGATATGGACGATGATGATGACCTTGACGTCATCGTGGGCGCTGGGTCCAACGCCATCATATACTACGGCACCACTTGGGGATCCTCAAGGAGTCTTCCAGCTACTGGGACGGTCAATGCCGTCGACGTTGGAGAAATGGACGGCGACGGAACCTTAGACGTTGTGGTGGGAACAGCCAATGACAGAGTCTACTGGTTCGCCAACGACGGAAGCTGGACGAGAGTGTTGATAGCGAGCCTGAATGACGATGCCACCTCCCTCAGAGTGGGTGACGTTGATGGCGACTACTGGGACGACGTCGTAGTCTCAACGGACGCGGGCATCATACGTTGGCTGCGCCACGATCAGGGCACATCCTGGGAGAACACCGTCATCGACGCCATCAACACGCGAGTCTACGCGATTGACATCGGTGACGTCGATCGGGGGGTCGTGATCGACCCTGCGAACCCGCCGGAAGCGTAGGGTCAAAAATCGCCCTGAGTCTGTTCTAACTGCCCCAGCACACCTGGGAACCTCTCGGTTTCCACCAGGGCTAGGGGGCTATTGAAGCGTGGGCAGAGCTCTCGCACGGAACTCGCGATAAAGGTCTCCCGAGCAATCTCAATCCGCGAGTATGCCTTCCTCCGGTTTATCAAGGCATCGAAGGCGACCACCAACTCCTCAGGGGAGTCGGCTTTGAAGGACATCCTCGGGAGCTTCTTCAGCCCCCTCGAGTAGGCTATCAAGTCCCACCCCCGAACCTCTTGAGTATAGAGGCTGGTATAGGCCTCCTCGTCCATGTCGAGAGCGACGCACTCAAGGCCCTCGGACTGGCAGACGTTCAAGGCCTCGACGAAGCAGGGCGGGGGTTTCTCCACCGGTCCGAAGCGGGCCAGCTCGCGCATGTAGACCTCTTCCTCGACGTTTGAGGGAGGAAAGCCCGTTCCAGGACCCTGGCGGAGGGCGTCCAACTCTTCCGGAGAAATCGAGACGCCCACGACATCGAAGGAACCAGACCTCATCAGGTCGCGAACTCTCTTGGCCTCGGATGATAACCCCCGAATGACGGGAACCAGGCTCACCAAGGAGGTGCCTAACCTGACTTCCCTCAAGCCGTCTTCCTCTCTTCGACGAGCTCCACGATCTCCTCCCGGCCCCGGATCTTGCGAAGCTCGGGAGAGTCGATGAGCGGCACTCCCAGCAGGCTGACCCTCGACTTCCTCTGTTTCACAAAGATAACTGAGTCCCTCTCAACGATGCGAGATAGGTTGGAGACAACCTCGGCCTTCCGCTGCAATCCCCTCTCGTACTCCTCCATCCCCGAGAGCAGCAGGAAGTCCTGATCCTTGGTTATGGCGTCGAAAGGGGACCTTAAAGCGAGGAGGACCTCGTAGCCCAGTTGGGTGAGGAGGCCTGCGATGCGCCCCCTGAAGTCCTCAGAGACCGACGCTGCAACGTCCTTGGTCTCAGCCTCTCGTCCGTGAGGGAACAGGTCCAAGGGGAGGACTAGGGGCTCCATCAGGAATTCCTCAAGCCTGAGGGCGGCGTCAACGGTCGCGCTCATCCCGTCGAGGTACATCTGGATGGTCCGGCGGGAGACGTGAGCCACTTCGGCCAACTGTCCGAGAGAAATCCCCCTCTCCCTCGCTCGTTCGAGGAGATCGGTATCCAGCTTGACGTAGAGGCCTCCCGGTGCGGAGAATATGAAGGGTGGAACGCCCTCCTCAAGGTACTCGCGGAAGGACGCCATGGAGACTATGGGGATGCCGAATCGGGAGTATACGACGCCCTCCATCAGATTGCCGCTGCTGCTCTTGGTCCCGACTAGGAGGGAATTGCCCTCCAGGGCGTGGGACATGAGGTGCAGCTCTCGAGCAGCAGACTCGCTGAGCGCGTCCACATTAAGTAGGAGCTTGATTAGCAGTAGGATGTCGTCTCTTCTGGCGACCATGTCGAAGCTCAGACCACGCCTCCAGTTCTCCGTGCTCACGAAGAAACCGGTCTTCGAGAGAAGAGCCCTGGCCTGAGCCAGAAGCTGCTGACGGTCCACGATTTGAATATAAATATCCTTCTATATAAAGGGCAATGCTTGACGACGCCTGAGGGGGTAACCGCTTCTGCTAGACACCAGCGCGACGACTTATAAACAGACTTCCCTTAGGTCAACGGATGCCAGGGAAGCCCGTCGAGGGGAAGGTGGTGGTTGAGGAGCCCTCCGAGGCTAGCCAGCTCTACAACAAGGGTTACTTCGGAGTGCCCCTCTCCGGGGGCGGGGTTGAGCTTGATCTCATTGAGGCTGCGTACTTGACGGAGACGGGACGCTTGGAGGTGAGAAGGGGAGGGAAGACCCTCCATCTCAGAGACATCCTTCGTGAGGGGGACTCCCTCCATCCGAACTTCGAGATCAAGTATCTCGTCTACAGAGACCTCCGTCAGAGAGGGTATGTGGTCAAGGAGGGCATTCCCCCTCTGGACTTCCGAGTCTTCTCCCGGGGGAGCGGCCCTGACAAGGGACCGACGAAGTATTGGGTCTTGGCCGTCTCGGAGAGGAGTGTGTTCGACCTTCCGGAACTCGAGGCAATTCTCGAGGATGTGGCGAAGGTGAGGAAACAGCTGATGCTCTGTGTGGTGGATGAGGAAAGCGACATCACCTTCTACAGGGTCACCAAGGCCGCACCCAAGGGAGAACTCGTGGTGGGAGGGGGAGAGAGCCGGGTGGAGGCCATCTTCCTTCGGGATAGGGCCATCGTACATGACCCCCAGGGTGCTAAGGACCTCTACGAGAGTGGGTTCTACGGAAAAATGCTCGGCGACAGCCTCCACCTGTCCCTGCTGGAGACCGTCTATCTCCTCAAGAGGGGGGTAATGGTGGTCAGGCGGGCCCAGACGGGGAGAGCCATGGGCCTGAAGGCTCTCCTGCGAGAGGCCAAGAGGATTCAGCCAGACTTCGACCTCAGGCTTAGGGTGTACGAGGACCTCAAAGAGAGAGGGATCATCGTGAAGACTGGATTCAAGTACGGCTCCCACTTCCGAGGCTACGAGGGTGACCCCGAGGGGCATCACGCCAAGTATCTCATTCACGCCCTCCCCCAAGATTTCAGGGGGATGTGGCCCGAGATAAGCAGGGCGGTGAGGCTGGCACACGGGGTCAGGAAGGAGATCCTTCTCGGAAGGACCGGACCGAGCGTCGAGTACGTGAGAATCCAAAGGATTCGGCCGTGAAAGCCCTAGGCACTCACATAGACTATCTCACCGTCGAAGATGGTCATGTGAACCTGCATGTCCTTCAGCCTGTCGGGTGCCTTGAAAGGATCCTGCTCCAGAACCACTAGGTCAGCAAGCTTTCCGGGCTCTATGGTGCCTTTGCTTGACTCCTCGAAGGAGGGACCGGCCGCGGTCTGAGTGTAGCATCGAAGTGCCTCCTCCACCGTCAGCCTCTGGTCGTCAAAGGGCGCGTTTACCGCCCAGTGAAGGCCGTAAAGCGGAGAGAAGGGCATGTGGTCGGATCCGAAGATAAGGGTCAAACCCTCGTCCAGGACGAGACGAAACGGGTTGTTGCCCTTCAGGCGCTTCGCCCCGAGCCTTCTTTCGTACATCCCTCCTGGCAGGCTCCATTGTCCAACGAAGTTGGGCTGCATCGACGCGACGATACCGAGACGCTTCCCGAGTTTCAGGTGCTCCGCGCGCGGAAGTTCGAAGTGTTCGATTCTGTGCATCATGCCCTTCGAGTCGACCCCTGCCAGGGCCTCTAGGCCCAGATCGATGGCTTCGTCTCCTATGGCGTGGAGGGCGAGCTGAAAACCTCCCTTCGCCGCCATCTGGACGAGCGACAAGAGCTCCTCCGGCGGCATCGATGCACCCCGGTTTCCGCCCTCATCGGAGTAGTCCTCTGCCAACGCGGCCGTGCGGGCTCCCAGGGAGCCGTCCAGAAAGGCCTTGATCGGTCCAATCCTCAAGGTGTGGCTCCCGAAGCTGGAGCGGAGACCGCCTTCCATCAGGGTCGGAAGGGCCGGGGCCAGCGGCATGAGGTTGACTCTGAGCTTCAGCCTCCCCTGACTGTTCAGTCGAGAGTAGGCAGCCGCCTCAGCTGCATCCACGACATCGTGGATGGAGGTCACCCCCAACCTATGGGCCAGCTTCACCATCCGGGCGATTCCCCCGGTTATGTCAGTGCCTCGACCAACGTCCACCCAGAGTCGGTCCGCCGCCTCCTCTCTGTAGATACCAGTGGGCTCACTGCGCGAATCACGCTCCGAGGCAGTGGCAACTTCGGAGGAGAGCCGCTTCAAGGCTTCGGAGTTCACGATGGTTAGATGGCCGTCCACCCTGACGAGGGCCACCGGATTCCGTGGAGCAGCCTCATCAAGATCTCCTAGGGTAGGGTAGTTTGGAGTCGGCCAGCGACTCTCGTCCCACTTCTTCCCCAGCACCCATTCCCCAGATCCAAGGGACTCGGCCGCTCGCCGAATGTTCTCCTTGAAATTCCGCAAGGACCGGGCCGTCGAGAGATCCAGATGAGAGAGACGCCGACCCTCCGATGCCAGATGGCTATGGGCGTCGGTGAAACCCGGCAGGACTAGCCTCCCCTCCAGGTTGACCCTCCTGGTCCCGGACCCGACGAAATCCTCGACATCTGACCGACTCCCGACAGCAATAATCACCCCTCGAGCCATCGCGACGGCTTCCGCCGTTGGCTCCTCCTCCGACCATGTTACGATCTTACCGCCGAGCAGGACGATGTCAGCGACCGGCTTCATGGGGCCTCGACGCCTGGATTTGAGAGATATCATGGATATATAGGTGTGGTGAGGTTTCCCACCCAGCCTCGCTGCGATGCTCACCTATATCTATCGCCTCGTCATCGCCGTTGAGCGAGGGCCATGGCGGCTGAGGTGCCCGGGAAAGGACAGGAACTCCTCACGACCGTCCCGCTTCTGAGGGTAGCCACCCTGAGCAGCAAGGGGGACCCCTTCATCACCCCCACGCGCTTCCACTTCGACGGCGAGAACCTGTACTTCGTGTCCCCGGAAGGCTCGCGCCTGCTACGCCACGTGAGGGCCAACCGACGGCTCGCGCTTCTGGCCGACAGCATGGAGGGTCGCGAGCTTGAGGGCGTGGTTATACAGGGCCTTGCCCAGTTCGTCAGGGGGCAGGCGGAGAGCGAGCGGGTCCTAGAGGCACTGCGGGAAAGGTATCCAGAACACGCCTTTGACGGCACCCTCGTGAAGGTTGTCCCGCTTAGAGTCCTCGATTCTCCTGGAGAGCGTTGAGTCGAGAGATTCCTCGATTCAGAGCTCCACGTCGATACCAAGCTTCTCCGTGAGCTCCTTGTATCGGTTCCTGATGGTGACCTCGGTCACTCCGGCGACGTCGGCCACCTCGCGCTGGGTCCTTCTCTCGTTGGAGAGGATGGAGGCCACGTAGATGGCAGCCGCGGCCACACCCGTCGGGCCCCGCCCAGATGTGAGCTCCTTGTCCGAGGCTTCCTTCAGGATGTCGAGGGCTCGGGACTGAACCTCTCCTGAGAGCTTCAGCTCGCTGCAGAAACGTGAGACATAGTCCTGTGGTCGGGTGGGCATCAGCTTAAGCTTTAGCTCCCTGGTCATGAAGCGGTAGGTGCGGCCGATCTCCTTACGGCTGACGCGGGAGGCCCCCGCAATCTCGTCCAGCGTACGAGGGACACCGCACTGCCGGCAGGCTGCGTATAGGGAGGCGGCCACGACGCCCTCTATGCTCCTTCCGCGGATGAGATTCTTGTTTACCGCCTTGCGGTAGATCATCGCCCCCGTCTCCCGGACGTTCCTGGGAAGCCCCATCCCGCTGGCCATCCTATCCAGTTCTCCGAGGGCATAGGCCAGGTTACGTTCGGTGGCGTTGCTGACTCGGATCCTACGCTGCCACTTCCGCAGCCTGTAGAGCTGCGCCCTGTTCTTCGTCGGGATCGTCTTCCCGTAGGAGTCCTTGTTCTTCCACCCGATGGTGGTGGAGAGGCCCTTGTCGTGGATCGTGTAGGTCATGGGAGCGCCCGTCCTCGCCCTCTTCTCCCCCTGTTCTAGGTCGAAGGCACGCCATTCCGGACCCTGGTCGATCATGCCCTCGTCAATGACGAGGCCGCATTCTTCACAAACCAGCTCCCCTCTAGCCTCGTCGAAGGCTAGGTGTGTGCTCTTGCACTCGGGGCACTGAATGGGCTCGTCTGCCCGCTCGACGTTTCTCTTCTTCACAACTACACCTCTACGAAGACTTGGGACTGGACCAGGCCCAGGCCTGGTTCCTGGAAGGGTTCCACCGCTACGTACGGAGACCTTACAGGCCCGAAGACGCGTCTAACCCGCCCCACGCGCCGTCCGCGCTTATCGAGGACCTCCTTTCCAAGGGGCGGAGCGTGTGATGCCTTGACTATGAGGTCACCCCGATATGAAAGATTATGAACCATCCCAAGCTTTTTCATAATCCCACCGATGGGGGCTGCAAGGCCCTTCGATGAGCCTTCCCCTACTTATAGTTTCCGAAAACTTTTACTCATTTGAACATAACCAACGTCAACCTTTCGCCCTCAATCGGCGTCACCCGCATATGTTTTAATAAGCGCCGCCGCTCTCTTTTGGCGATGCCGCAGAAGCTCCTGCAGCACAAGCACTGCATCACCTGCGGCAAGGCGATTACCGTCTCTCAGGATTTCTGCTCCGAGGAGTGCGAGACGGACCATCGACAGCTCCTGAGCAAGAAGCGGAGACAGCTGCTGTTCCTGTGGGTCGGGGCCGTGGCCATCCTCATCATCGTGGCCTTCATTAGCTTCTCTGGGTGAGGCCTTGAAGGTCTGCCTTGGCGGCACCTTCGATCCCTTGCACGCGGGCCACCTGTTACTCCTCCGTAAGGCCTTCGAGATCGGGGAGGAGCTGCTAGTTGGCCTTACGTCTGATGCCATGGCCAGCAGGAAGGGGGAGGTGGCGGCTTTCGAAGAGCGCAGGGCGCGCTTGGAGGACCTCCTCGGTTCTTGGGGTGATAGGGAATTCACCGTGGAGGAGATTAACGATCGATTCGGTCCCGCTGCTTATCGGGGGGACCTGCAAGCGATAGTTGTGTCGGCGGCGACACAGGATACGGCTCGGGATCTCAACGTGGAGCGAGAAGCGCGCGGCTTGCGGCCCCTGAAGGTGATCACTGTGCCTCTCCTTCCAGCCGAGGACGGGGTTCCCATAAGCTCGACCCGCATCCGGAGTGGCGAGATCGATGGTGAAGGCAGAGCCCTCAGGAGGATGAGAATCTTCGTCGGGACGGGTAACGAACTCAAGGTGGACGCCGTGGAGAGAGTCCTTGGCCAGATATTCTCGGAGATCGAAGTCCGCGGCCGGAGGGTGGAGTCGGGGGTTCCCCCCCAACCCAGGGAAGACGAGGCCATCCGGGGCGCAATCTCCAGGGCTAGACAGGCGATAGGGGAGGGCGACTTCGGTATCGGGATCGAGGCTGGTCTCCTGAGCCAGGGGGACACGGGATCTCTCCTGGACGTTCAGTACTGTGCCATCGTCGATCGCACCGGACGTGTCACCCTTGGCGCCGGGCCGGGGTTCCAACATCCGCCAGCACTCCTGACGATGGTGGAGGAGGGTATGACCGTGGGCGAGGCCATGGAGGTCCTGACCGGCATCAATGACATAGGACAAAAGGAGGGAGCCATTGGGTTCCTAACTAGGGGGATAATGGATCGAAGAAAGCTCACCGAAGCCGCCGTACTTATGGCCATGATACCGCGGCTTAGACGCGACCTCTACGTCGAGCCCCCCCAGAACCTAAGGGATCCGGAGGGGAAGGATAGGGAGATATAGTATTCCTCCGCTCTGCGCTCGGGGATACGATGACGGCGAAGGTAGCCATCAACGGGTATGGGACCATCGGCAAGCGGGTGGCCGATGCGGTAAGAGCCCAGGAAGATATGGAGGTCGTCGGGGTCACCAAGACGAGGCCCACCTTCGAGGCCCGGATGGCCGTCTCCAAGGGGTTCGACCTGTACGCAGCCTCCAAGGATAACGTCGCGGGCTTCAAGGGCGCGGGCATCGAGGTCAGTGGCACCCTAGAGGACCTGCTCGGCGAGGCAGACATCATCGTAGACGGAACTCCCAAGGGGAGCGGCTACCGGGCCCAGTACGAAGAGGCCGGGATCAAGGCCATCTGGCAGGGGGGGGAGAAGCACGAACTCACCGGCCTATCCTTCAACTCCCAGGTCAACTTCGAGGCCGCTCTAGGTGCCGCCTACCTGCGCGTTCCGTCCTGCAACACCACGGGCCTTATTAGGACTCTGTACCCCCTCCAGGTGGCCTTCGGCATGAAGGAAATCCTGGCGGTGATGGTCCGACGAGCTGCCGACCCCTGGGACACCCGAAGGGGGCCCATTAACGCCATTGAGCCCGTCCTCACAATGCCCTCTCACCACGGACCAGACGTACAATCTGTGCTCCCGGACCTGGACATCCAGACGATTGCAGTGAAGGTGCCGACGACCATTATGCACCTCCACACGGTCACCGCCAGGATGAAGCGGGAGGTCACCGTCGAGGAAGTCCTGGACGTGTGGAGAAGGACCCCCCGCATCAGGCTGGTCAAGGGAGCCGAGGGGGTGAAGTCCACCGCCCAGGTGATGGAGCTGGCCAGGGATCTAGCGAGACCACGATCCGATCTCTTTGAGATCGTGGTCTGGGAGGAGGGCGTCAACGTCAAGGATCGCTCCCTCTACTACTTCCAGGCTGTCCACCAGGAGGCCGACGTCGTCCCTGAGAACGTGGACGCCATCAGGGCCATGATGACCCTGGAGGAGGACAAGCGCGAGAGCATCAGGAAGACGGACCTGTCCTTGGGAATTCCTCCAGCCTTCTGATAGTCTTGGAGGCCCCGCGGAGGACCCCCATCAAGGCGTGGAACTCCCACTTCGACGGCGTAGCCCTGCCCACCAGCCTTCGGAACATCACCTGGGTTCTGCGACGCTTGTGTGTTGGGTATCGGATATCGGTGAGGAGTTCATCGAAGGCTCCGAGCAGTTTCTCCTTCTCAAAGCCAGAGGCTCTACGCGGCTTGGGCGGGGAACGGGACGAAGCTACCCTGTAGAGCTCGTACAGGATGATCGTGGCGGCGTGGGAGATGTTCATGACAGGGTGTTCGGGATCGCAGGGGATGTTCACCAATAGGTCCACCAAGTCCAGCTCCTCGTTGTAGAGACCGTAGTCCTCCCTTCCAAGGAGGATGGTCACGGTACCGTCGACGTTGGAGACCTTCGAAGGTAGATCCCAAGGTGCCAGGGCCTGCCGGTGGAAGGACTTCTCCCTTGAGGTGGAGATTCCAGTGGTGCCGACAGAGATATCGGACTCCGTGAGGGCCTCATGCAGTCGGGGGAACACCCGGGCAGCCTGTAGGACGGGGCGACCGTGCTTGGCCCTTCTATAGGCTTCATCACCCAATGGACAGGGGTTGACGAGGACAAGGTCGGTGAACCCGAAGTTGGACATCGTCCTTGCCACAGCACCGACGTTTCCCTGAACTCTGGGCTCCAAGAGGAGTACGGTGAAGCGGGGCATCGGGTTATGTAAACCCCACGCTGTAATCATGGTTGCCATGAGGTGGGCCTTCAAGATCGCCTATCTGGGGGAGAAGTTCCACGGTTATCAGCGGCAGCCGAGCCTGAGGACGGTGGAGGGAAGTATTCTTGAGGCGCTGGAGTCCGGAGGTGCGATCATCAATCCTCAAGAGTCCGGGTTTCAGAGCGCCAGCAGAACCGATCGTGGCGTCCATGCACTGGGGAACGTTGTGGCCTTTGAGACCAGCCTCCATCCCAGACAGGTCATCGCCTCCACCAACTCTCGACTGGAGGATGTCTGGTTCTACGCGCACGCCACTGTCGATCCGGACTTCAACCCCCGACACGCCGTGGAGAGGTGGTATCGGTACTACATGCCGGGCAGGCTGTCCCTCGAGCGGTTGAACGAACTCTGCGCGATCTTCGTGGGTGACCACGACTTTCGCTCCTTCGCAAAGCATCGGGAGGAGGGTCGGTGTAGCCTGAAGTCTGTGGAATGCACGAGGCAAGGGGAGCACATCGCCCTCGATGTGCGGGGGGACCGCTTTCTCTGGTCCATGGTGCGGAGAATAGCTAGGGCATTGGAGCTGGCAAGTGAGGGAAGTCTCGCGGCTGACGACCTTCGTCGTGGGCTAGAAGGCGACGCCGTCCCGCTTGAACCCGCACCCCCGGAATTCCTCTGCTTGATGGACGTCTCTTACGATATCGACTTCGAGTATTTCACGGCCCGGAGACTCGGGGAAGAGATAGTCGCACTCGGTGATGTCCGCAGGGTAACGGGGGACTTGATGGCGCATTTGCAAACCCTTCTCACTGGATGTTTCTAGGTGCCCGGGACGACCCCTCCAGTCATGTGGAAACTTTTAAGGCGTAAGGCATATGCCTGCACGAAATGATAGAGGCGGAGGGGTTGGTCAAGTCCTTTGGCTTCCGGGACACAACCCTGGCGATCAATAACGTCTCTTTCAATGTGAACAAGGGGACTCGTTTTGGAATCCTTGGCGCTGACGGTGCAGGGAAGACCACCCTCCTAAGAATTCTAGCCACGACGTTGCGCCCCACGGAGGGAAGCGTCCGCATAGGTGGCCTAGATCCTGGCAAAGAGGTCGCCAAGGTGCGAGAGCTCGTGGGCTACTCTCCAGCGAACCTCGACGTGAGGTCCTGGACCGACGCCTCCAGATACCTCTCCTTTTGGGCAAAGGTAGCTGGCCTATCCAGTACCGAGAGGAAGTCGAGAATCGCTGCGGTGACAGACCTTCTGGAACTCGGTGATGAACTCGAGGAAGACCTCAAGCTTGCGGGCGTGGAGCTCCAGAGACGACTCATCCTGGCTCAGGCCCTTCTCCCCGATCCAGAGGTTCTTCTCCTTGACGAACCCATGACCGGACTTGGCGTCTCAGCAAAGATGTTCATTGCCGAGAAGCTACAGTCCCTCAGAAAGGAGGGCAAGACCGTGCTTCTGAGTTCAAACCGGCTGACGGATGTTCGCATCACCTGCGACAGCATCGCCGTCATGTCGGATGGCCGGATGACAAGGGTCTTCGAGACAGGCGACCTGCTAAGGAGAATCGGGGAAGGGAAGGATGCGAGGATCTTCATCGACTGCGACCCCTTGCCGTCCAGGGCCCTAGAGGCATTAAGGGGAGTGGAGGGGGTTGTGGACGTCAAGTCCGCGGAAACGGCGACCGTGGTCTACATCATACCCGGGCGCGTCGACATGGACTCCCTCCAGAGTGCCCTGTCATCAGAGAACGTCGATGTCAGGGGGATAAAGAGGGCCGAAATCAAACTGGGTGACGTCTTCAGCACCCTGTACACATAGAGGAGGGGCATGTAACGCTTGGAAAGGTAATCCAGCCAAACGTCGCCTTCCTGATGCGCGACCTCTGGGATTCCCTCAGAAGCCGCCGTTTGCTCATCGTTTCCATCATCCTGGGAATCATCTTCGTGTTGATAACAGCGCTGCTGACTCTAAACATCCCCGAGCCTGTTGACGGGGAGGATGATGAGGGAGTCCCGAGTCCGTTGGAGGTCTGGCACAAAGGAGGTGAGGGCGTTCTGACAGGGGTTGCGTTCTCGTTCTTCCCCATCCTGCTACCATTCCTCCCGGCTACGATGGTGAACAGCAACATTGCCGGGGCCAGGACCGGTGGAGTCTACGAGCTGTCCCATTCCAAACCCGTCTATCCGTGGGCCATCTACCTAGGCAAGGGCCTGGGAATCATGGGTGCAGTTGCAGTGCCGACAATAGCGCTGAGTTTGGCCACCGTCCTGACGATCCAGATAGTCGCCGAGAGTGCTCTCGACTCTGGCCTAGTGACCGGGTTTGTCCTTGTGAACCTCTTCATCGTCGGACTCTACCTTCTGCTGACCCTTACCCTCACAACAATCTTCTCCCGTGGGAACGTCGGCGTTCTAACGGCGCTGCTATGGCTGGCCTTCAACATCATCAGCCCTCTCGCCTTTCTGACTTTTGGAAGACTAGCCACCTTCCTGGGTGGGGCAGATGCGGTGGTCTTCACCATCAGCGGACCCGAGCTAGCTAGCTTCACTGGGCTGTATCACGGTCTGCTGTCCGGCTTCGTTCCTCAGGGCCTTGGCTTCGCTATCCCGCCGGATCCCGCAGACTCCCTGGCCGCCTTCGCAGCGACGGCGCTTCCATGGGTCTCGGCGGCCTGGATCGTTGCGCTCGCCATCGTCACAGCCCTCCTGCTACGCCGCGTCCCATCGAGATAGTTCCGCAGGGAGGGCCGTGGGCTTTTGACCGCGAGACGGGTGACCTGGATGCGGAGGAGAGTTTGGCAATGAGAGGCAGGTTCACGGGGCTCGCCCTGGCCCTTCTTCTCATAGCGGCATCCCCCCTGGCGGGCCTAGCCGAGGCCGACGAGGAGCAGTACTTCCGGGAGATAACGGCCATCATCGCGGCGGCAGACACTCACCTCGATGGCATCTCAGACGCCATCAGCAACTGCCTACAGAACTTTCTCATCTGCACGACCAATCCCTCGCCCTTCATCGCCCAGTTGAACGTCTCGAGGAACGGACTGATCACGCTTCGAGAGACGGCAGTGGCCCTAGAGGTCCCAGACCGCTACAGAACCATACACGACCTGGTCACTCAGGGACTGACTGACATCATCGAAGGCATCGCGCTCTACATCGAGGGGTTGGAGGAAGGTTCGACTCAGAAGCTCGACGGCGGAGGAGACCTCACATCGACGGGGACACAGGAGCTACAGCTCGCGGTCGACCTCCTAGCCCAGACGCCCCCCACGTCACCTCTGCAGCAGCTCCTAATCATCCTCATTATCGTGATAGGGTCCTCCCTCGTGGTCTCCATCGTCCTACTCGTTTGGTGGTACCGGAGGACTAAGTAAGGCGGGAGTTTCACAGCTAGAATCGGCGCATCCGCCAGCTTTTCGGCGGCTTCCATCGCTCCCTTCGGCGAGCCATCCAACGCTTCAAAGGAGCCTCCAGAAGGACCGCCAAGAGAATCGCGACCAAGAACACCGAGGCTCCGACCGTGACGGTTAACGGAATCAAGACGGGTGGTTCCTCAATCACCGGGGGTTCAGTTATAGTGGGGGCAAAGCTGGAGACCGAGGCATTCACGATGGCCCAGTCGTCGTAGACTCGACGAGTATCCATGGAGGCTAGGATGACCCACCTCCACTTCTCTAGGTTGTTCCAGACCATCGTTAGCTGAATGAAGGCGGAGCTACCGTAGTTGTCCTGTCTCAGGAAGGAGGCCTGAACGGCCTGGGCGTCGCTGAAACTGTCCACAAACCTCGTACGACTCACGACTGCCCTGAGTTCCTCGTTGGCCTCCACTTCGGCAATTAGGAGGTCCATCCACTGGCGAGCCCGCTCCCTGGACAGAGAGACCGTTCGATGCGCCGTGACGATCAGGTTGGTCTGAATACCGGGCTGCAGGGGCCCCACAGCAAAGATGGCAGCCTTCTCTCCCGATACCAATCGAAGGTCCCGTGCAACGACCCATGTATCCGGAATCTGGATGGTGAAGGAGGCATCTGTGTGGTTGTGGAGAGTCATGGGCACCGTGGGTGGACCGATCAACATCCTCACGCTGGATGTAAATCTGCCCAGGTTGCCGGCTAGATCGAAGGCCTCCACAAGCACATCGTTCGGTCCAGGCCAAAGTTGGACCGCCGCGCTGAATTCACCATCCACAACGGGAACCTCTTGGCCACCGACCTCGACCTTGACTAGCCGCTCTTCCTCGACGGTACCCCTGACCTCAACGGTGTGGTCCTCCGTGACCGTGGGCAGTGGCTCAATATTGAGGTCTGGAACCTTCCTGTCAAGTCCAAACTCCCAGGTCAAGTCCACGTAGGTCTGATTCTCGGCGGTGACTCGCGCCTCAACAAAGTGCAAGCCGTCGCCTATCTCACTTGGGACGATGTATTGAAGCAGCCGCTGGGACGGATCCCACGTTTGATGCAGAGACTCACCGTCGAGGGTCAGGGAGGACTGGTGGACCACGACTTCAAAGCTGGAGTTGAGTACGTAGATGTTTATGAACTGTGGTGGGAAACTGAGCCATGTCCCATTTTCAGGTTCCACTGCGAAGTCCAAACCACTTACGAAGGACGCCTCTTCGACTCCATGTTTCATGGCGTCGACTCCAAGGATTTGGGGAGGCTGGGAGGGTCCTGTGTGGACTGGGGGAAGAGCAGTTAACACGATGAGCAAGACGGCTAGCTGTGGAGCCAGTGACATCCGATTATTCATTGTGCTTCCCCTGTTTAACATGTTCGCCTTCCTCGGCTGCTCAAGCCGATGGTGCCATGGTGCAGCCCCGAAGTTTATGACCAGAGGGGCGGGTTGGGCCAGGGAAAAGGTTTAACTATTCTGCGTTCATCTTCAGCCATGTGGGAGTCGCGCGTTTCCTGGCAAAGAGGGCACTGTTTCTCGCGATTACCTTCGTCGTAGCAACCTATGCGGTCGTTCTCATCGCGAACTTCGGCGGACTCATCGACGACTTTCTGAAGGCCCAGATTAGAATCGACATACTGCAGCAGATGGGCAACGACCCGACACTCCAGCGACTCCGGTCTGAGTGTCCGGAGTGTTACCAGGCGGAATACGAGCAACGGGTGGCTGATCAGATCGAACGTCGGGGTCTGAATGAGCCCTTCGTGCGCAAGTCGTTCCGCCAAACATATGAAGCCATCACCCTTCAGCTGGGCCACGCCGTCACTTTAAGGTCTGGGACAGGTTCGCGCGAACTCTGGGACCTAATAATCGAACGTCTACCTCGAACGATTCTCCTCTTCACTTCAGCTACCGTCGCTGCGGCAGTTGTGGGCATCTGGCTAGGCCTCAGGATGGCGCAAAAGGCCCTCTCATTCCGAGACCGGAGCCTGACCGTCATCTCCATCACGACCTTCGTGGTGCCCTCCTGGATATTCGGAATACTATTCCTGCTCATCTTTGCCTTCGCTTTAGGGCTCTTTCCACCTGGGGGTATGGTCAGTGTCCCCGCCCCAACGGAACCCCTGCCCCTCGCCCTCGATATGGGGTACCACCTGGCCCTGCCTCTCATCACCGTTACCTTCTCCTCCTTTGGCTCATGGTCCTATGTAACCAGGAACCTCGTCCTGCAGATCATGGATGAGGACTACGTTACTGCGGCGCGGAGCAAGGGTCTGCCGGAGAAGGTCGTCCTGAACAAGTACGTCCTCCGTGCGGCCTCACCTCCCATCGTCACCTCCTTGGCTCTGGCGCTCATCGCCTCTTGGACTGGCGCCATCATCACTGAACTCGTGTTTAACTGGCCCGGATTAGGTCGGCTGTACTGGGACGCCATCGTGGTTTTCGACCCGCCGGTAATCATCGGGCTCACGGTCGTCTACGCTTTCTTGTTCGTGATAACCGTGTTCATCCTCGACGTGGTTTACAGCCTCCTCGATCCGCGGATCAAGGCTCTAGGTAGGTAGAATGGCCGTACCCACGACACCAATCATTAGCAGCAAGGAGGTCTTTCTCGAGGCGGCGAAGACAAGGGCTGGCATGGTCGGGTTTGGCATGCTCATCGTGCTGATAGCCACGGTGGCCTTTGTTCCCATCATCGCGCCTTATGACGTGGTCAGCGCCTGGGGGAGCAGACAGCCCTGGCTGGACAACCCGAGGATCGCCGCTCCCGACTGGATGGACCTGATCACACCAGAGAGCCTCGCGAGGTCTGTGATCCTGGAATCGCAGGACTTCACGAAGAGCTCAGGAACCAATCCAGAGGGTACCCTCAAGAGAATCGTGCATCGAGAGACCTTTAGCTGGCAGTACGACGAGTTCCCTTCGGAGGTGGCCATCCGACTGTTCGCCACATGGTCGGAGGGAGACATACCTCCCCAGGTCACGGCGACCTTTGAGAGGCCCGATGGACTTGCAATTGACCTGTTCACCCGCTTCCCAGAGCGTAGGCTGCCCGACATAGAGACAATATCGATTACGCGGGACGACGAAGTCCGTGAGACGGTGCGGGCGTGGGCATTGGGTCTCGGCGCGGAGGATCAGGCCTTCATACGGCCTGGCAGCGTTCTCTTCGCCAGCGCCGAAGGTGAGGACGCCAAGAACATGATGAACGTCTCATCAGCGAAGGTCTTGAAGGGCGACTACGCCCTCTCGTTCGTAACCCTCGCCTTCGACGTGAACCACGACTTGGATGTGAAGTTCATTTCCTTTGGCACCATCTTCGGGCTTGCCGGGACGGATGACGCTCGTCGGGACCTGATGGTCGGCGTCATGTGGGGAGCGCCAGTAGCCCTTGCCTTCGGAACCGCAGCGGCGCTCCTGACGGTCTTCGCTCAGGTAATCCTTGGAGCCCTGGGAGCCTACTACGGTGGGAGATGGGACGAGATCGTCCAACGCGGGGCCCAGTTCTTTCTGATCCTTCCTCTCCTGCCCGTCCTGATACTCATAGGGGCCTTCTACACTCCCAGCATCTGGCTAATCCTTCTAATCGTCGTCGCCTTCACTCTAGTCGGGGGTAACTCCCTGGTCATACGCAGCATCGTCCTCAGCGTGAAGGAGGATCTGTACATAGAATCTGCAAAGTCCTATGGGGCGAAGCGGGGCCGCATCCTCCTGAGGTATATCCTCCCTAGGACGATGCCCTACACCTTCGCCCTCATCGCCCTCGCCGTGCCTTCGTACATCTTCCTGGAGGCAGCGCTCTCCTTCTTGGGGCTGGGAGACCCTGTCCTTCCCACCTGGGGGAAGATACTGGGGGATGCGTACCGTGAGGGAGCCATCTTCAGCGGAGCCTGGTGGTGGATAGCATTCCCGGCCTTGGGCATCCTCTTCGTCACCATCGGATTCGCCTTCCTCGGATATGCCTTTGACAAGATTCTCAACCCGCGCCTGAGGGAGGAGTGAGGAGCCGGGTCAAAGATGCCGATACTGGACGTCAAGAATCTCTATCTGTACTATCGTACGCGGCGGGGACCAGTGGAAGCCGTGGACAACGTCGCCTTCACCGTGGAGGAGGGGGAAACCCTCGCCCTGGTGGGGGAGAGCGGCTGCGGCAAGTCCTCCACGGCCAATGCAATCCTCAGGGTCCTCCCCAAGAATGTCCATCGCTTCGAGGGGGTGGTCAAGCTCAATGGCAGCAACATCATGGATTTTGACCACAGCACCTTCCGGCGGGAGGTGCGCTGGAAGGGCATCTCTATGGTCTTCCAGGGGGCTATGAACGCCCTCAACCCCGTTCTGAAGGTGGGCTACCAGGTCGCGGAGCCCCTGATCTACCATATGGATGTGGACAGGGCAGAGGCCTTGGAGGAGGCGGAGCGGTCTCTGCGCAGTGTGGGGCTCCCGGCCGACACGGTTCAGAGATACCCCCACGAACTAAGCGGTGGCATGAAGCAGAGAGCCGTAATCGCCATGGCCATAATACTCAAGCCCAAGATTGTCATCCTCGATGAGCCGACATCCGCCCTTGACGTCATGACTCAGGCGAACATCATGAACCTCCTCAAGGGCCTGCGGAAGCGGGAACGTCTCTCCTATATCTTCATCACCCACGACCTTGCCCTGGCGAGCGAGCTGGCCGATCATGTCGCCATCATGTATGCCGGAAGGATCGCAGAAATCGGGAGCAGCGAGGACGTCTATCGAAACGCCATGCACCCCTATACGAAGATGCTCATGGACAGCGTCCCGAGACTGCGCTCCGACGTGAGTCCCCAGTCCATCCCAGGGGCTCCACCCGACCTAACTGAGCCTCCGGAGGGATGCCGCTTCAGGCCCCGATGTCCCTACGCCTTCGAGGAGTGTACTAAGGAGCCGCCTCACTTCGGTTCCACCAGACTGGCGGCTTGTTGGCTTCCGGAAGTCCAGGAGGCGAGCTAGACCGTGATGGATAGCCAAGAAGCCGTGGAATTGGAAGGCCTCCTGCTTTGCGAGTCGCTCCGCACGTGGTTCGAGGTTGGTGGCGGATTTATTCGTAGCCCCATGTACGTCAGGGCTGTGGACGGGGTTGACCTCAACCTGCAGCCGGGGGAGACCCTGGCCATCGTGGGCGAGAGTGGGTGCGGCAAGACCACACTGGGACGGACTCTTTTGCGCCTAATTGAACCCACAGACGGCAGGATCATCTTCGACGGTCAGGATACGACACACATCCCGGAGACGGATCTTTTCTGGTTCCGGAGGAAGTCACAGATGATTCCTCAGGACCCCTACTCCAGCCTCAACCCCGGCTTCAAGGTCTCAACCATCCTAGAGGAGCCCCTCGTCGTTCACAGGGAAGGCGACCCGGGGGAGAGGCACGAGAGGATCCTCCAAGCCCTCACAGACGTTCAGCTCGATCCTCCTGAATTGTTCGCCGCAAAGTACCCTCACATGTTGAGCGGTGGGCAACGTCAGCGTGTGGCGGTCGCTCGTGCTCTCATATTGAACCCCAGCTTCATCGTCGCCGATGAGCCTGTATCGATGCTGGATGCTTCCGTTCGAGTCTCTATCCTCAATCTGCTCAGGAGTCTGCAGGAGAAGTATCACATCACCTTCATCTACATCACCCACGACCTGGCGACGGCTCGCCACTTCTCGGACAGGATTGGCATCATGTACGCGGGTAAGATCGTAGAGGTCGCCCCGGCCAAGGACATGATGAAAGAGCCTCTCCATCCCTACACCCAGGCCCTCATCGAAGCTCTCCCCGAGCCAGACCCCGATAACCGACTCCGGGACATGCAGTCCGTGCCCGGCGAGCCTCCAAGCCTTGTAACGCCTCCGCCAGCCTGCCGCTTCCACCCTCGGTGCCCCATTGCAGTAGCGGGTCTCTGTGACGTGGAGGAGCCCCTCCTTCGAGAACTCCGCCCGGATCACGAGGTCGCCTGCCATCCCGCAGAATGATTCAGCCCTAGACGCTCGAGCGGGAGGCTGTAGGGAAGATTGAACTGGAAATCCCCGTAGCGAAGAGCTTCCGCCCCCGTACTGCATAGGGTCACGGCCCCATGATGGGTCGTCCGCGGCTGCTCGCGGGAAGGGACGAGGGGCAGAGCG
>JABAOH010137411.1_pt2 | contig 48323 bp, 50 predicted proteins | sample 7062181 | NCBI WGS metagenome assembly JABAOH01 (sample SAMN14538630, study PRJNA623070) | marine sediment metagenome | biome: marine biome [ENVO:00000428]; feature: marine pelagic biome [ENVO:01000023]; material: deep marine sediment [ENVO:00002113]; isolation source: pool of 5 deep marine... | reverse complement strand
CCTTCACCGAGGATTCGCTACAACGGTCATCGCAGAGACCGCATAAACACTGCGGGCGTAGCTCAGTTGGTAGAGCGCAACCTTGCCAAGGTTGAGGTCGACGGTTCGAACCCGTTCGCCCGCTCCAAACACTCAGCGGGCCCACTTTGTGGGCCCGTTCGTGTTTGCGAGGGCAAGAGGTCACCGTCGCGGTGGCAATCAGCCCGCGCAAAACAGTCTAAAGGCGGTTTGCCGCAATCCTCTCAGCGTGGATTGCATACTGGTCGTCGACCCGGGTGGTCCAGACNNGCCCGTTCGTGTTTCAGGGGGGCAAGGGTTCACCGCCGGGGTGCCAATCAGCCCTGGCAAAACAGTTTAGAGACGGTTGGCCTCAATCCGTTGCGCGTGGATCGCATACTCATCGTCGACACGGGAGGTCCACACGACCAGCACGTCGCCGCCGATGGTGGTGACCTGCGGCACGCTGAATGAGAAAACGTCGGCGGCTTCCGGCAGGACCATGACATTCCCGGACTCGCCGGAAGCCGAGACCCGGCGGAGCGCGAGCTCCGCGGCACCGTCGCCGACCCTGTTTTGCCAGCTAACCACCAGGTCGCCGTCCGGCAGCAGGGTAGCCCCGATATGGCCGAGCGGGCGATCGGTGCTGATCTCCACCGGCGGCCCGAATGACTGGCCACGATCACCGGACCAGGCGACCTTGACCACGGGCTGATCGTTCGCGGCAGTAAACCAGGCCACCGCGACGTCATCGCCACGGGAACGGATGATCGGCCCGTTGACCGGGCAGGCCGGTATCTCCCAGTCGTCGTCGGACACCGGCACGCCGGGCTGCCACTCGCCGAACTCCCGGCGCGACACGTAGATATCTCGAATCTCGTCGGTGGTCCGGTCGCGGTAGACGGCGACCGGGCCGTCAGCGGTCAACGCGACGTCCGTCTGGCAGCAGTCGCAGATCAGGTCGTCGATCAAGGCTTCGCGAATCGGCAGCTGGTCTGCGCCAATCGTAGCGCCGCGCAGGGTCATGCCGCTGGCGGTCACGTCACTGGCGTCGAATTCATTGATCATTTTGCGCCCGTCGAGCCACACGACCCCGACGGCATTCGAATCAGGAAAGAGGGTGACGAACCCGTGCTCGGTCGGCGTGCCGTCGTCGTGCGGAATGAATGGCGCGGACCAGCTGCTGCCGCCGTCTTCCGATATCGACAGCATGACGTCGTACGCATAGCCGCCTGCCGGCTGGCTCTGCAGCCAGTGCGCGGCCCACAGCGAAGCGGACAGCGGCACCACGGACGGGAAGTCCGCCCAGTTGACGAACCAGTTGTCGCCCCGGGATATCGTCACCGGGTCACTCCAGCCGTCCGCTTCGAGGGCGGCAAAGCGTAGCGCATGTCCTTCGCCGTCCGGTTCCATCCAGCTCAGGACGGTCGTCCCGTCCGGACCCGTCGCGAGATTCGGCCCCATGCTGCCGGCAGCTGCCGGTATATCCAGTGCGCGGGAAGACGGCGGTTCGCCAGGGGGGCTGCACGCCGAAACCGCGAGGAAAACGACGGCTGCCATGGCGATTTTTGATAGTGTCTTCATGCAGCCATTATGCTGACTTGCGGGGATATTGGCCACGATCGCGCGGATTCAAATTGATTCAGGCGTGGAGGGCGCTATACTGCGACGCCTGCTGCGCAACGCGCGCGACCCGGGATTTCCCGGCCTACCTGTGGCTAGGTGGCAGAGTGGTTATGCAGCGGCCTGCAAAGCCGTGTACGCCGGTTCGATTCCGACCCTAGCCTCCATCTTTCTTTTCGCGCGAGCCCGGGTGGCGGAACTGGTAGACGCTACGGACTTAAAATCCGTTGTCCGAAAGGACGTGTGGGTTCGAGTCCCACCCCGGGCACCAAATAATATTGCACACCCTCTTTTTATCGAGATGGACCGGATGTGCCAGGATCGCTCATTGTTGCGGCAAAGCGTTGGCATTCGAGCGATTCGGACGGTACGCTCGCCTGCCGGAAAAGGGAGGAGTCATTGCGTTTCGCTGCACGCTGTACATTGATCGGTATCCTGCTGGTCGCCGCTTCGGCATTCGGGCAATCACCGGCCGTTTCCGACAAACACGTGACAGCTGTGCGGACCGACCAGGTGCCGGTGCTCGACGGGCGACTGGATGAGCCGCTTTGGCGGCGTGCCTCTGTCGTCAGCGACTTCCACGAGGTCAGTCCGAACGAATTCGCGCCACCGTCGGAGGAGACGCGCTTCTACGTCATCTACGGCCAGGACGCGCTGTATATCGGCGCGGAGCTCAGCGACCGTGACCCGGAGCAGATCGTCGCCCGGGTCATGCGCCAGGGGGATTACTCAGAAGGCGAGGACGGCCTCAGCATCATCCTCGACACCTTTAATAATGGTCGCAGCGGATATGTCTTCCAGCTGACCCCCAACGCCATTCGCGGCGACGGCCTGTTCCGCAACGTCACCGACATCAACTGGGACTGGGACTCCATCTGGGACGCCGCAACGCGCATCCATGAAACGGGCTGGACCGCCGAGATCGCGATCCCGTTCAACACGCTGTCGTTCAATCCGCAGAACGAGGCCTGGGGCATCAACTTTTCGCGGACCATCGGCCGACGCAAGGAAGAAATCGGCTGGGTCTCGTACAACCGCAGCCAGAACCCGTCCAACTCGGGCAAGCTCGTCGGCCTCACAGGCATGCAGCAAGGGCTCGGCCTGGACGTGGTCGTCGGCGCGCGCGCCTCCCGTGTGACCGAGTACCGCACGACGGACCCGGACATAACGACGGACGAACTCGAACCGACGCTCGACATCTTCTACAAGCCGGATCCGTCACTGACCGCTGCGTTGACCCTGAACACCGACTTTTCCGGCACGACGGTCGATTCGCGGCGCCTGAACCTGACGCGCTTCTCGCTGTTCTTCCCCGAACAGCGCAAGTTTTTCCTGCAGGACAACGACATCTTCGAATTCGGGCGCATCGGCGGCCCGCGCGAAAGCGGCGCGGTGTCACAGGCCTTCAAGGAATCCGGCCGGCCGTTCTTCTCCCGGCGCATCGGCCTTGCTGCCGACGGGCGGGCGATCGATATCGACGGCGGGCTGAAGGTGACGGGCCGCATCGGCGGCTGGGAATACGGCGTCCTGAACATCGTGCAGGATGAATACGAGAACCTCGATTCATCCAACCTGTTCGTCGGCCGGGTCTCGAGGAACGTGTTCGCGGAGTCCACACTCGGCGCCATTGTCACCAGCGGCAATCCCACCGGCGACGAGGACAACGCACTCGTGGGCGTCGATTTCCGCTACCTGAACACACGTCTTGCCAACGGCAAGACGCTGGCCGGCTCGATCTGGTACCAGCAATCCCGCACGGACGGCCTCGATGGCGACGACGCGGCCGCCGGATTTTCATTGAGCGCGCCCAACACCGAGGGCTGGTGGGGGGAAGTGAATTACCGGCGGATCGAGCAGAATTTCAACCCCGCGCTCGGTTTCGTCAGTGAGACCGGCGTCGGCAACTGGTTCGTCAAGGGCGGTTTCCGCTGGCGCCCGCAGAACAGCGTATTCCGGGTCATCTCGTCGGAAGCGAAACTGCAGCGCGTCGATCGACTGGACGGTGAATTCGACCGGCAGATCCTGTCCGTCGACTTCATATCGCTCGAAAACCACAGTGGCGACGACGCCAAACTGTTCGGCACTTTTTACCGTGAAGAACTGACCGAACCGTTCGAGGTCGCTGACGGCGTCATCATCCCGCCCGGCAGTTACGAGTGGAATCGTTTCTGCACGCGCGGTGGCAGCGGGCAGCATCGAGCCTTACGAGTCTCCGGATATGTCTGCGAAGGCAGTTTTTACGACGGCGACGGCACGACGACCGGGCTCAACTTTACCTGGCGACCGAACAAGCACCTGAAAGTCGAAACCGGGTATACGCTGAACGACATCGAACTGCCGTATGGCGAGTTCAGGAACACGCTTTATTCAGTGCGGGCAGACATTGCGTTTACGGCCACCTGGGCCTGGGAGAATTTTGCGCAGTATGACAACGTCTCGGACAGTCTCGGTTTCAACAGCATCATGCGCTGGATACCGGTCGCCGGCCGGGAGTTCCTGCTGGTATTCAATCGCGATTTCTTCGATCCCGATGAGACCCGCAGCTTCGTTTCCCGGACGACGGACCTCACCGCGAAGTTCAGTTACACGTTCAGGTTTTAAGGCAGGGTAAAATCGGTAACCAGAGCCTGGCGAACCGAGGGCGCGATCTTCTCTGCCGGTCGCGATGCAGAAAATGTCAGTCAGCCAGCAGTCGCGCGATACGGTGGCCGGCCAGGTTGACCTGGCGCATGGCCAGGGAGCGGGCAGCGCCCAGGTAGCCGTCGCTCAAGCTCACGACCGGCGGCTCGTTAAGCTCGAGCTTTTCTAGCAATTGCGACTTCAGGTCATTGGTATAGACAAATCGGCGCGCGAGATCGGCGTGCTGATGCAGCCAGGCATCGATTGCCGCGTCGTTAACGAGGTCTTCCTCTGACGACTGGCGGGTTCTTATTGTCCGGCTGTGATCGTCCATGTCGATCGGCAGGCCATCCCAGACCGCGTGCAGGTTGCGCGTTTCGTCGCCCCACACAACGTCGATGCTGTTGCCGCCGCGATCTCCTTTGCGAAAATACGCCCGGCTGAACAGGGCGACCGTGTGCAGCGGCTGATGAAGGTCTCCGACCAGGTGCAGGATCCAGCAAAGCGCGACGGCCTTTTCTGCATCTGTCGCCGCCGGGTCGCGCCACGTTGCAAGATTTCCACGTAAGGCCTGCACGACATTCAGGCTCCGCCTTAGCGGCGGCTCGAAGCCTGTCTCCATGTTGTGATCGAGGCTGTCCGCGAGCGCAGCCTCGTCCTCAGGCGTCAGCCAGACGGGCAGGTTGATGTAGTGCCAGCTGCTGTTGTTGTACCGGCGCCTGACGTCCTCGCCGAGTCGCCGGACCAGGTCTGGCCACATCGACGCCTGTTGTATCAGCCACAAGCCCTGCGCATGGGCATCGCCTGCCGCGATACCGGCCGGGATGCGGGCTGCGAAATCCTCCCCGTACCGCGGATGCTCACGGAGTATCCGCATCACACGGTCCCGCTCGCCCGCGTCCAGCTGCTCATAGACAATGGCGGCGCTCTTGCGATGGGCGGCCTCGTGCCAGGCCAGCGTCGTTGTCGGCAGCAGGATAAACAGCAGACAGGATAATGCGACTGACCGCAATTGAGGTCTCCGATCCGGGTACCGGTCTTCCAGGCTGCGGTCAGGATACATGAATGGCGGAGCTTTGCTTTTCAAGGAGAACTTCAATCGCCGGCCACTCGTACCGCAACGCCAGTTGCCGCTCGAGGTCGTCTGGGATCGGGGGCTAGCCCGGGCTGGCCGTTGAATCGGCAGCATCGTCTGCCGCCGGCAGGATCGCCGTATTCTCGCGAGCAAGCACTCTCCGCATGTCGTCGAGCGTCATCATGATGACGGTATCGTCCAGGCTGATGCCTTCGACGGATTCGCGGCGTATCGCGCCCGGGTCGACAAACTTCAAGCCATAATCACCGAGAGTGATCACGTCGTCGTTGGCCAGTACCTGGTTCGAGACGCGGCGTGAATTCACAAACGTGCCGTTTGCGCTGTTCAGGTCCATGAGCAGGGTCGACGCGCCGTGCCGAACCATCAGCGCGTGATGCCGGCTGATGAATTTGCTGTCTATCGAGACGTCATTATGCTCCGCCCGACCGATCAGCAGGCGGGCGCCGTCGAAGCGAATCTTCTTCAATGTCTCCCCGTTCCGGGTCAGGAACACGAGCGGCCCCGAGCGCCGTTGCCCGGCATCGTCGATGGTTTCGTCGTCGGCAAGCGCTGGTCGAGTGCTCTTCGGCGCGGGCGGATGCTCGATGTGTTCGAGTTCGACCGGGCACCGGGCCGCGTTTTCGATCGCCAGCAACGCCAGCCGGTCCAGCACGCCCGGCCAGCCTGCCGAGGCGCGGTACAGCTCGTCGCAGACTGCGTCGGGGAAAACGAAGTCCGGGTCAACGCAGCCACCCTGGCGCATCTTCGCGTACAGGTAGTCGCTCGTTTCGTCGATCGTCAATGGCTCGAGGTGAAAGTTGCCGGTCAACCGCTTCGCGATGCACTCCATGGCCGGCGCCTTGGCGATGTACTCGATCGAGCGGTCGCTGACCAGGATGATCCGCAGCGCATACTTCTCGCGGACCCTGACGCCGGCCAGCTCACAGATCGCGTTCATCGCATTGGGGTTCATCGCGTGGGTATTCTCGACAAACAGCAAGGGCGCCTGGCCGCTCGCGGTCTGATGCTTGATGAACACGGTCACCATGTTCATCAGCTCGTTCAGCGTATCGAAGTCGTGCTGGTAGCCGTAACTCTTCAGTATGGACTCGAGGAGTTGCGGCGCATTGACGCCTTCGCCGTCGACGACGGCAACCGCACAGTCAGCGGAGCGCTGCCTCGCGTATTCATGGATCAGCGTCGATTTGCCCGCCAGCGAGGGCCCCTGGAACAGCCCGAGCCCCGTATTGTGCTGCAACGTCTGGTCAAAAAATTCCCAGGCTTTCTGCTGGCCCGCATAGCCGAAGAAGACCAGCGGTCTACCCGTGGACCGGAACGGCTGTTCCTTCAGGCCGGCGGCGCGTAATTCCATAAAATTGAACCCGATGCGAGTAGTTTTTTGTGTTTCTGATACAGTGGCCCCGGGCGTCATCCTGTCCGTTTGAAGGCCGGTCGATCAGTCTACGGCCGGCAGGCAATGCATGCAAATGGCAGTTGAAGTTCCTTTTCGTTTCAACAGGCCAGCGGCTTTTTACAATACTTGACTTCATATTAAGTTCATTACTTATTGATTATTAAGTAAAACCCTATGAACAGTCCGCACTGCAAGAACACGGCTATAACGCGGCAGGAGCAAGCAGGTTGACGGCGACGCTCTCAGCGACCTCCCTTTGCCTCATCCGCGGCGACCGCTGCCTGTTCAAGGATGTCGAATTTTCGATACGCAGCGGAGAACTGCTCGTTGTCGAGGGCCCGAACGGAAGTGGCAAAACGAGTTTGCTGCGGGGCATTGCCGGCTTGCTGGACCTGGAGACGGGCATCGTGAGCTGGAACGGCAGGCCGGTGCGCGAAGACCACCAGTCCTTCCGGGCCGACCTGGCCTGGTTTGCGCACCGCGTCGGATTCAAGGGAGACCTCACGGTCGCCGAAAATCTCAACTTCGAATCCGGGATCCGGCACTGCGACAACGAGCGGCGCGGAGACGTGCTGCAACGCCTCGGCCTCGCGGCAATCGTAGATTTACCGTTTCGGGCATTGTCTGCGGGCCAGCNNNNGTTGTCCAGGGCCCGGCTCTGGATGCTGGACGAGCCGTTTACGAACCTCGACAAAGAGGGCCAGGAACTCGTCCGCGAACTACTCGAAGACCATCTCGGCGGCGATGGACTGGGCGTCGTGGCGACTCACCAGGTCCTCGACATCGGCGCCAGTACGAGGCGGCTGGCGCTCTGATGGACGACGACGCCATGCATTCACCAGGCCTCCTGCAGGGCTATACCGCCGTTATCCGACGGGACCTGCTGCTGGCTTGGAAGCGGCCCGGAGACGCGCTCAATCCGCTGTTCTTCTTTGCCATGGTCAGCACCTTGTTCCCGCTGGCTGTCGGCCCGAGCCCGGCGCAGCTGCAGATGGCGGGGCCGGGCGTGGTCTGGGTGGCGGCGCTGCTCGCCACATTACTGTCACTGAACAGCCTGTTTCTGAGCGACTTCGAGGATGGCAGCCTGGACCAGCTTCTGCTGAGCCCGCAACCGCTGCCGTTACTGGCGCTCGGCAAATCCAGCGCCCACTGGCTGATCACCGGCCTGCCGCTCGTGCTGGTATCGCCGCTCGTGGCCATCACCTTTCGCATGGGCACCGACACGATGGCCGTCATGATGCTGACGCTGGCATTCGGCACGATCAGCCTGAGCCTCCTCGGCTCGGTGGGCGCAGCGCTGACGGTGGGCCTGCATCGCGGGACGGCGCTGTTGAGCCTGCTGATATTGCCGCTCTCGATGCCGGTGCTGATATTCGGCGCGAGGACGGTGTCGCTGTCGGCCGCCAACGATGCGGTGGCGGCCGGCATATACTTTCTCGCCGCCTATTGCATGTTGGCGCTAACCCTCGCACCATTCGCCACGGCTGCGGCTCTGCGGATTAGCAACGAGTAACGAACGATGTGGCAATGGTTTCACAAGCTGGCGTCGCCGCCGCATTTCTACGCGATCTCCGCCCGGATGATCCCGTGGTTTGCCGTGCCGGGCCTCCTGCTGATCGCCTACGGCACCTACGCCGGCCTGTTCGTCGCGCCGCCCGACTACCAGCAGGGCGACGCCTTCCGGATCATCTACGTGCACGTGCCGTCCGCCTACCTGTCGATGATGGCGTACATGGTCATGGCGGTATCCGCAGGGATCGGCCTGATCTGGAGAATCAAGCTGTCGCATGCCGTTGCGGCCGCGGCTGCGCCGCTCGGCGCCTGGTTTACCTTCCTCGCGCTGATGACCGGGTCGATCTGGGGCCGGCCGATGTGGGGAACCTGGTGGGAGTGGGGCGATCCAAGACTGACGTCCGAACTGATCATGCTGTTCCTCTATTTCGGCTACATGGCGCTCAGGGCAGCGATCGACGATACGGTCAAGGCGGACAAGGCGAGCGCGGTGCTGGCGCTGGTCGGCGCCGTGAACGTGCCGATCATTCATTTTTCCGTCGAGTGGTGGAGTTCGCTGCACCAGGGACCGACGCTGATAAGAGAGGGCGGCCCGGCCATCGAGACGGCCATGCTTTATCCGCTACTGGCAATGATATTAGGCTTCACGCTGCTGTTCGGTGCACTGATACTGGGCCGGGTACGCACGGAAGTCCTGTTCCGGGAGCGTCGCAAACGCTGGGTCAGGGACATCGTCCTGCCACAGGGAGCCGAGGGATGAGCGAGATGCTGGCCATGGGCAGTTACGGCGCCTATGTATGGAGCTGTTTTGGACTCACATTTCTCGTGCTCGTGATCTGTGTCGTCCAGGGCAGGCGCCGGCATGCGAGAATGATCGACGACGTCAGGACGCGCATCCGTGCGCTGGAGTCCCACTGATGAAACCGGGTCAGGACACGCTGCTGACCAACCGAAGGGAGCCGCAGTTATGAAACCAAGGCAACAACGGATGCTGGCTGTCGGGCTGGCGGCAATCGGCATCGTCATCGCGACGGCGCTGACGCTGCGGGCCTTCCAGGAAAACATGATGTTTTTCGTCGAGATCTCGGAGGTGGCGAAGGGCAACTATCCCGATGACAGGAACTTCCGGGTCGGCGGCCTGGTTGTCGATGGCAGCGTGCGCCGTGAACCGGGGGAACTCGAAGTGCGCTTCGACCTGACCGATCTCGACAGCGAACTGACCGTCAGCTACGAGGGCGTCCTGCCGGACCTGTTTCGCGAGGGGCAGGGCATCATCGCCCACGGTCGACTGAATACAGCGGGCGTTTTCGTCGCCGACGAAGTGCTCGCCAAGCACGATGAGAATTACATGCCGCCTGAGGTGGCCGAGTCGCTTGCCAGGCACGCCGAAGCGCAGGAAGCCGCACTGGAGGCAGAAAAGGCGCAGCAATGATTCCGGAGATTGGACATTTCGCGCTGATCCTGGCGCTTTCGCTGGCGATCTGCCAGGGTGTCCTGCCATTGCTCGGCGCCCACCGCGGAGACGAGGCGATGATGGCGGTGGCGCGGCCGGCAGCGAACGGGCAGTTCGCATTCGTTGCAATCTCGTTCGCCTGCCTGGCCTGGTCATTCGTCCAGTCCGATTTTTCCGTGCTGTACGTGGCCAACCACTCGCAGCTCGCGTTGCCGACGGTTTACAAGATCTCCGCAGTCTGGGGGGCGCACGAGGGCTCCCTGCTGCTCTGGGTGCTGCTTCTCGCCCTCTGGACCGTGCTGGTCGGCCGCTACAGCTCGGGTCTGCCGACGGCATTCGGCGCCAGGGTGCTCGGCGTCCTGGGCCTCCTGAGCGTCGGCTTCCTGCTGTTCACGTTACTGACCTCCAATCCATTCGAGCGGCTGTTCCCTGCGCCGCAGGATGGGGCCGACCTGAATCCGCTGTTGCAGGATCCGGGTCTCGCGATTCATCCGCCGCTGCTCTACGTCGGTTACGTCGGCTTTTCGGTGGCCTTCGCGTTCGCCATCGCCGCGATGATCAGCGGTGACCTGGACCAGAAGTGGGCGCGCTGGACCCGCCCCTGGACCACCTGGGCCTGGCTGTTCCTGACCGTGGGGATCGCCCTCGGCAGCTGGTGGGCCTATTACGAACTCGGCTGGGGCGGCTGGTGGTTCTGGGACCCGGTCGAGAACGCTTCCTTCATGCCCTGGCTGGCCGGCACGGCGCTGATCCATTCGCTGGCGGTCACCGAGAAACGCGGCCTGTTCAAGAGCTGGACGCTGCTGCTCGCGATCTCGGCGTTTTCGCTGAGCCTGCTCGGCACGTTCCTGGTGCGCTCCGGCATCCTCGTCTCGGTCCACGCATTTGCCGTCGACCCGGAGCGCGGCCTGTTCATCCTCGCGTTTCTCGCGGTCGTGATCGGTGGCGCCCTGACGCTCTATGCCTGGCGCGCGCCCTCTCTCGATTCCGAGGCCGGATTCCGCCTGCTGTCCCGTGAGACATTCCTGCTGCTCAACAATGTGCTGTTCGTTATCGCGACTGCGCTGATCCTCGGCGGGACGCTGGCGCCGCTGTTCGTGGAACTCTTTACCGGCGGCAAGATATCGGTCGGGCCGCCTTACTTCGAGATCGCGTTCGCGATTCCCATGGTGCCGCTGCTGATACTGATCGGTATGGGGATGCACGCGGCTTGGCGGGGTCAGGAATCGGCGCCGCTTGTCAACATGCTGAAGATTCCTGCGCTGATCGCGATCGCCCTCGGCATCCTGGTTCCGCTGGTCTTCTATGGCAGCGCCCGGGTCCTGCTCGTGGTCGGCGCGATCTCGGCGTTCTGGATCATGGCGGCGTCTTTGCTCCAGCCGCTTCGTTCCTGGCGCCGCGGCGCGGGCTCGGCCGCAATTCCGCGCAGCGTGCTCGGCATGTCGATCGCCCATTTCGGCGTCGGCATGTTCGTCCTCGGCGTCACCATCGTTTCATCCTTCAGCGTCGAGGCTGATCGCAGCCTGCGCCCCGGCGAGCAGGTCGAAGTCGCCGGCTACCAGTTCCGCCTGCGCGGACTGCAAAACGTCAACGGTCCGAACTACCGGGCCATCGAAGGCGAGGTCGACGTGCGCCGCAACGGCGAATTCGTGACCCAGCTGCGTCCGCAGAAACGCACCTATCTCGTGCAGCAGAGCCCGATGACCGAGGCAGGGATCGACGCAGGCTGGAATCGCGACATCTTCGTCGCGCTCGGCGACCCGCTGGGCGACAACGCCTGGAGCGTCCGCCTGCAGTACAAACCGATGATTCGCTTTATCTGGCTCGGCTGCTTCGTCATGGCGCTCGGCGGCATCGTCGCGGCCAGCGACCGCCGCTATCGCCTGACCGCCAGGGAGAAGGAACCCAGGGTCGCGCTGGGCGGGGAGCCGGCCTGATGATTCGCTACCTCGCTCCGCTCGTCGTATTCGGACTGCTGGTCGCCGTCTTCATCAAGGGACTCGACCCGGAGCGCGACCTCAATGAGCTGCCGTCGCCGTTCCTCGGCAAAGAGGCGCCGACCTTCGACTTGCCGCGCGTCAGGATTCCCGACCAACGGGTATCCAGCAGCGACTACGCGGGTCAGCTGGCGCTCGTCAATTTCTGGGCGACGTGGTGCGTCGGTTGCCGGCAGGAACACGAGTTCCTGATGGAATTGTCGACGACCAGCGACGTGCCGATCTACGGCGTCGACTGGCGAGACCAGCGCGAGCCGGCCATCGAGTGGCTCGACACCCTCGGCGATCCGTACGTCGCGTCCGGTTTCGACGGTGACGCGACCACCGGTATCGACTGGGGCGTGTACGGCGCGCCCGAGACTTTCCTGATCGGCGAGGACGGCATCGTCCTGCACAAACATCTCGGGCCACTGACGCCTCAAATCTGGGAAGACGACTTCATGCCGCTCATCGAGGCCGCGCGGGCAGCAGGGCGATGATGCGGCCGATCCTGGCTCTCGTCTTGCTGGCGGCAAGTTTGCCGCTATTCGCGATCGACACCGACAAGGCGTTCGATGACCCGGTATTGCAGGCACGATATGAAGCGATCATCGAGGAGGTGCGCTGCGTCCAGTGCCAGAACCAGACGATCAAGGATTCGAACGCGCTGATCGCGACGGACCTGCGACGTGAAATCCGCCGCCTGATCGGCGAGGGCATGAGCGATGCGGAAGTTTACGATTTCCTGGTTTCACGCTACGGGGAATTCGTGCTCTATCGCCCCCGTATGAGCGGCATCTCCCTGGTCCTGTGGATCGCACCTGCCGCGTTCCTGCTGATCGGGGCATTCGTGGTCGTGCGCGTGCTTCGCAAACGCACGGCGCTGCCCATCGACTTCGACGACGATACGGATTCCAGCCAGGCGGCCGGTTGATGTTCTGGATCATCACAGGCGTCATGCTCGCCGCGGCATTGCTCGTTATTGCATTGCCGCTTTATCGCCGCGAGCGGAAGCTGACCCTGACCTCTGTGGCGTCGATGCTCGTCATTGCCGCGGTGTCCGGCATCCTCTACTCGCAGATCGGCACGCCCGATCCGCAGTCGACCGATACCGGCATGCCCAGCATCGACGACATGGTCGCTTCGCTGGCGGCGCGACTCGAGGAGAATCCCGACGACCTGGCGGGCTGGAAGATGCTGGGTCGCTCCTACATGCAGCTGCAAAACTTCCCCGGCGCGATCGCTGCTTTCGAGCGCGCCGTCAAGATAGAGACATCACAGGATGGCCAGACGCTGGCCGACCTCGGCGAGGCCATCCTGATGAACGACTCCCGCGAACTTCTCGGCCGGGCAGGGCAATTGTTCGAGAACGCGCTCGCCGTAGCGCCGGGCAATGCCAAAGCGCTCTTCTATGCGGGAATGGCGGCCGCCCAGCGTGGCGACAATCTCCTTGCCGCCGAGCGCTGGGAGGCATTGCTTGCCACGTCACCACCGCCGAATATCGCGGATATCATTCGCCAGCGCGTCGCGGAGCTGCGTGGCGGCGCGCCGGCTCCGCAACCGCCGCCAGCTTCCGCGCAACCCGTCGTCAATGTCGCCGTATCGCTGGGCGCCGCTGCGCAGGCCGCCGACCTGCCGGACTCCGCCGTATTCGTCATCGCGCGCGATCCGCAGCAACCGTCGCCGCCCATCGCGGCGGTCCGGGTGCGTTCGTCCGAGCTGCCTGTCGTCGTGCCGATCGGCGACGGTGACGCGATGATCCCCGGACGCGTGCCGTCCGCCTTCCGGACCCTCGAAATCATTGCTCGCGTTTCGCTTACCGGTCAGCCGACACAGCAGGCCGGGGACTGGTTCGCGCAAATGCTGGTCGAACCAGGAATCGACAGCGCGCCGGAACTGGTCATAAACCAGCAAGTGCAATAGCAAGTCAGTACACTCTCGCTGATGGACAAGTTCGACCTGATCCGCACCGCGGACGGCTATCGCCTGCGCGTACCCAAGAAAAGCACATCGATACTTCGCTACCCGCTCTATAACAAGGGCACGGGTTTCACCGCCGAGGAGCGAAGACGATTTCATCTTGACGGCCTCTTGCCGGCGCAGATCAACGACATATCGGTGCAGGCAAAACGCGTCTTCAAATCGATCATGTTCAATCCCGATCCGGTCGGGCGTCACATCGACCTCGCAGCGCTGCAAGACCGGAACGAACACCTCTACTTCCGCGTGCTGACGGATCATCTCGAGGAGCTGATGCCGATCGTCTACACGCCGACCGTGGGCCAGGCGTCACGATACTTCAGCCGGGTCTTCCGGCGAGCGCGCGGCATCTGGATCACGCCCGAACATATCGGCCGCATAGAGGATGTACTGCGTCACGCGGCGCCGTTCTCCGGCGTCCAGCTGATGGTCGTGACCGACAATGAATCCATCCTGGGCATCGGTGACCAGGGCGCCGGGGGCATGGCCATCAGCGTCGGCAAACTCGCGCTTTACTGCGCCGGCGCCGGCATCCACCCGGCGCGAACGCTGCCGATCAGCCTCGATGTCGGCACGGACAACGAAGACCTGCTGGAGGATCCCCTGTACCTGGGGTATCGCCAGAAACGACTGCGCGGCGACGCCTATTACTCGCTCGTCGACGAGTTCGTGGCGGCGGCCCGCACGGTATTCCCGGAAGTCGTCATTCAGTGGGAAGACTTTCGCAAGGACAATGCGCTGAAGATCCTGAACCGTTACCGGGACAAGGTGCCGTCATTCAATGACGATATCCAGGGCACGGGAGCTGTTGCCTATGCCTGCATGCATGCGGCGTTACGCATCACCGGGGGATCGATTACCGACAGCCGCGTGCTCGTCTACGGCGCCGGCGCCGCAGGTTACGGCATCGCCAGGAAGATCCTCGGTGGCCTTCGCCACTTCGGACTCGAGGGAGACGCGCTTCAGCGTGCCGTCATGGGCATGGACAGCCGTGGCGTACTGAGCAACGTCCATGAATTCGATGATTACAAGGCGGAGCTGGCGTGGCCGGAAGAACAGGTGCAGGCACTGGGACTCGATGCACAACGCAGGAAAGACCTGGTCGAGGTCATCCGCGCCTACAAGCCAAACGTGTTGATCGGGACGTCCGGCCAGGCCAACTCCTTCAACGAGGACGTGGTGCGCGCGATGCTGCAGGCCACTGATCAACCGGTCATCCTGCCGATGTCGAACCCGACGTCGATCAGCGAGGGTCAGCCTGCGCGCATCCTCCGCTGGAGCGACTACCGCGCGCTGGTCGCCACGGGCAGCCCGTACGACGATGTAACCACACCGGACGGCCCGCAGCGGATCGGCCAGGCCAATAACGTCTTTATCTTCCCCGGCCTGGGTCTCGGCACGATTGTCAGCGGCGCCACCGAGGTCACCGAGGGTATGATCGGCGCGTCGTCCAAGGCGCTCGCAGACAGCCTGACAGGCGATGAACTCGCCCAGCGCTGCCTGATGCCGGAGGTCGGCCGGCTCTGGGACATCTGCGGCGAGGTCGCGTTTGCGGTTGCCGAGCGCGCGATGCGGGACGAGGTCGCGCCCAGGATGAGTGACGACGAGCTGCGCCAGAAAATCGATGACTATCGCTGGCGTCCGGTTTACCCTGAAATGGTCAAGGCCTGAACCGGAGCATGACAGTGAGCGATGCATCCATCGAAGCGGCGACGATGTGTTTTGCCTGCGGACCGGACAACCCGATCGGACTGAAGATCAGGTTCACGCTGAACGACGACGTCGTTAACGCGGAATTCACGGCCAGTGAAAATCACGTCGGCTACGAGAATACCGTGCATGGCGGCATCATCTATTCGGCGCTGGACGACGTAATGGCCAACGTACTTTACCTGCAAAACATCAAGGCGCACACGGCCCGCTGTGAAATCCGTTATCGACAGGCGCTCGAAGTCGGCCACCGGGTGACCTTGAAAGGATGGATAGAGAGCGAGCGACGCAGGCTCGTCGTGCTCAAAGGGGAGATGCGACTCGCCGAGGACGACTCGCTGGTCGCCGACGCAGAAGCGAGCTTCATGAAAGTCTAGAGATTCGGCGACGGCACTTTGACCGTATCGCCCGAATTATCCTCGCTGGTCCGGCGTGCCGATTCCGCCGCGACATCGGCGCTGGCTTGCTGAAGGATTTTGTGCAGACGCTTCAGCTGCACGAAAGACAATTCCCCCAGGTCGAGGATCGACAACGCGTTGATTGCGTTCAGGGACGTGTCCTGGCCTTCAGTCCGGTGTTGTGCGGTTTCCGACATAGCGAGGCCAGTCTAGCAAGCGGACCTGCAGCCAAGTGTGACGATAGTCACGTCCGTGATAGCATCCACGCGTTTTTGATCCTGCGACGGAGCCGCCGATGCCATTACCGCCATGCCTGCAAGGAAACCTGCGCATACCCGTCATCGGTGCGCCGATGTTCATCGTGTCGGGACCGGAGCTCGTCATCGAGCAATGCAAAGCCGGCATCGTCGGTTCGTTCCCGGCATTGAATGCGCGGCCCCAGGAGATGCTCGACGAATGGCTGACACGGATCAGGGACGAACTCGGCGCCTATGCCGAGGCAAACCCGGACAAGCCGGTCGCGCCCTATGCAGTCAACCAGATCGTGCACATGAGCAACGAACGCCTCATGGCCGACATGGAGACCTGCGTCAAACACGAAGTTCCCATCGTCATTACGAGCCTGCGACCGCCTGCGGAGGTCGTCGCGGCCGTGCACGCTTATGGCGGCGTCGTCTTCCACGACGTCATCAACCTGCGACACGCGACCAAGGCGATCGAGCAGGGCGTCGACGGCATCATCGCGGTGTGCGCAGGTGCCGGCGGCCATGCCGGGACCACCAGTCCGTTCGCACTGGTCAAGGAAATACGCGAGATCTACGACGGCACGATCATCCTGTCCGGCAGCATGTCGGTTGGCAGTGATGCGCTGGCTGCACAGGCGATGGGCGCCGACCTTGCCTACATCGGGACGCGATTCATCGCCACCGAAGAGGCCAATGCGCCCGCGGATTACAAGGAAATGATCGTCGCCAGCAAGTCAGCCGATATCGTCTACACCTCGCTGTTCACCGGCGTACATGGCAGTTACCTGAAGGGCAGTATCGAGAAAGCCGGCATGGATCCGGACAATCTGTCAAAGGCCGACAAGAGTGCGATGAACTTCAGCAGCGGCAGCTCGAAAGCCAAAGCATGGAAGGACATCTGGGGCGCGGGGCAGGGCGTCGGCACGGTGCACGATATTCCCCCGGTCGCCGAGCTCGTCGCGCGCATGACAAGCGAATACGAAGATGCAAGGGCCAGGCTCGCCAATTAAGTTCGATCGCCTCCGACCCGGGAGGCACTGCGGTACACTGGGCCTGTCATGGACCTGATCGCCCTCGCCGTACCGTTCTTCCTGCTGGCCCTGCTTGTCGAACTGGCGGCGGACCGCGTCCGTGGTACGGGTTACTACCGGACGAATGACGCAATCAACAGCCTAAGCGCGGGCACCCTGAGCACCACCCTGGGTTACTTCACCCGCCTGATTCCGGGCGCGATCTGGGCTTACGTCCTGCAGAATTTTGCGCTGCTCGAGGTCGACGCGGCGTGGTTCGACTTTTCGCCGCGCGGCCTCGCGTTATGGGCCCTGGCGTTGCTCGCCTTCGACTTTTGCTATTACTGGTCCCACCGGATGCGCCACGAAATTTCGGTACTCTGGGCTGCGCACGCGGTGCATCACCAGAGCGAGGACTACAACCTGTCGACGGCGCTGCGGCAGACCAGCACCGGGTTCTTGCTCAACTGGATCTTTTACCTGCCGTTGTTCCTGCTGGGCATGCCTTTCGAGGTGTTCATCACGGTCAACGCGCTCGACCTGATTTACCAGTTCTGGGTGCATACTCAGATGATCGGTCGCATGGGCTGGCTGGACCGGGTGTTCGTCACACCGTCGAATCATCGCGTGCACCATGCGCAGAACGAGATTTACATCGACAGGAACTACGGCGGAATCCTCGTGGTCTGGGACCGCATGTTCGGCACCTTCCAGGAGGAACTGGACGAAGAGCCCGTTGTATTCGGCGTCCGCAAGCCGCTGGCCAACTGGAACCCGTTCTGGGCGAACCTGCAGGTTTACGACTACCTGTGGTTCGATGCGATCCGGACGCGCCGCTGGCGGGACAAACTCGGCGTCTGGTTCCGGCGCACCGGCTGGAGACCGGCTGACGTCGAGGCAGCCTTCCCCAAGCCGCGCGCCGATGGCGACCACTTCGAGAAGTTCGACCCGCCGCTCAGCGCCGGCGCGAGGCGCTATCTCATCGGCCAGTTTGTGGCCGCTGCCCCGGCAATCCTGTGGATCGGCACGGTCTTTGCAGCCCGCGGCGCAATGGCCGTTTTGCTGCCGTGCGCGCTGCTGTGGCTCACCCTGTACACGATCGGCCTGATCAGTGAAGGGCGCCCGTACGCGGCACGCGTCGAGTACTTCCGGCTGTTCGTCGCCATGCCCGCGGGCGCCTGGTGGCTCGGAGAACTCGGCACGGTGGCGCCTGATTCGATGCCGGCGCTATGGGCGGCGCTGGCCGCCTACACGCTGTTTTCCGCCATGCTGCTCAACGCAGCGGACGAAAAAGAAATAAAAAATAGTTTAATTACAAGCGGTTAAAATATTTAAATCGAAATTACTTTAAAATTAATCGTCATGCCGTTCCCAGGTGTCGCTGCGCCCGAACAGCGGCAGGCCGATATAGCCGCGCAAAGAAAGCGTATCCCGATCGATCACCCTGATCGTGCCGCGATAAGTATTGCCGCTGTTCGGATCGTAGATCCGGCCCCCCGTCCAGCGCCCGTCGTCGAAGCGGAAGCCGCTCAGAAAGACGAGGCCGATCAGTTTACGACCACGGAGCGCCGGGTCCGGGTTCTTCTCGTCGAGTCGCGGCGGCTGCAGGTTATCCGGATCGTCCGTCGCACCGACGATTCGACCCTGCAATTCACCGTCATTGATGACGAGTTCGATCAGGCCATCCCCGTCGCCGTTCACCCAGGTGCCCTCGATCTCGCCCGGCTCGGCCGATACCATCGCAGGAATCGCGAGCACGCCAACGGCGACTGCAAGGCAGGGGGCTCGCCTCATTGCTCGTCAGCCGGCGCGGTCAAGCCCGGCAGGCCGTCCAGGCTCCTGGCGTTGCGTGTCCGGCGAAATTCGAGGATATCGGCCTCGGATTGCTTGCTGAAATAGTTACCCAGCGAGTCGCGGTGTTCTCTAAACTCGTACAGGGGCACCCCGTAGCCGCACGAGTCGATGATTCGTTCGACGTCGATCACGATGATATTTCGTGCCGCAGGCATTGCCGGGAACCGTCCGAGAAGCCCCGCGAATGCCGCGTCGTGCGGCTCCACGACCGTTCCTTTGCCGTAGAAACGAAAAATCTTCGGTGGCCCCTCGAACGCGCAGAACATCAGTGTGATGCGGCCGTTGTCACGGAGGTGCGCAACGGTCTCGATGCCGCTGCCGCCGGTATCGACGTAGGCGAGTTGCATCGGTCCGAGCACTCGCAGGCAATCGAGGCCCTTCGGCGAACAGTTGACCAGCCCGTCCGCCGAGGTCGGCGCCGTCGACACGAAAAATACCTGTTGCCTGGCGAGCCAGTCCTGAAGCCGGTCGCCGATTTCCGTATATTCTTTGCCCATCGAAGCCCCCTGGCCGGATCGAGAACCCAAGCATAGATGGCGCGAAGCAAAATCTCACTGCCTGAAGCGCGGCGCATCGCGCTGGCCGCGCAGGGGCTCGACCGGAAAAGGCCGGGTGGCTCGGTGACCGCAGGCCACATCCGCCGGGTCATCGACCGACTGGGGCTTTTGCAACTCGACTATGTCAATGTGCTCGTGCCGGCCCACCTGCTGGTGCTCTTCTCGCGTCTCGGCGCGTACGAGATCGCCCGATTCCACAAACTTGTCTATCACGGTCGGGATTTCACCGAACAATGGGCTCACGAGGCCTCAATCGTGCCGACGGAGCTCTGGCCGGTCCTTGCGCACCGGCGGGACGACTACGAGCCCTGGCCACGAAGCCCGATCATGAAGCTCGCAGGCAGGCAGCAATATCTCGACAAGGCTATCGAGATCACCCGGGCGAGGGGACCCGTGACGGCCAGCGACCTGCCGCCGGCCGAGAGCCCCAAACGCAAACCCGGCGACTGGCACCGCTCGCTGCCGCGCTGGGCCCTCGAGTGTCATTTCGGTTGCGGCAATATCGCCGTCGCCGACCGGCTGCCCAATTTTCAGCGCGTCTATGACCTGCCGGAGAAACTGATCGATGAGTGCCACCGCGACAGGCGACTCACCCGGCACGAGGCGCAGCGCGAACTGCTGCGGCGGGCTGCCCGCGCGAGCGGGATTGCGACGCTGCATGACCTCGCGGACTACTACCGGATGTCGCCGCGCGACGCGGCGCCGAGGCTGGCCGAACTCGTGGAGTCCGGAGAAGTGCGTGAGGTGGAAGTAGAAAGCTGGTCGGCGCCGGCCTACCTGGCGCGAAGGGCCAGGATTCCCCGCTTGCTGACGGCGACGACCTTACTGTCTCCGTTCGATCCGTTGGTCTGGTTCCGCCCACGCGCAGAGCGGCTCTTCGACTTCCACTATCGAATCGAGATCTACGTGCCCGCCGGGAAACGCCGTTGGGGCTACTACGTGCTGCCATTCCTGATGGGCGATCGCATCGTCGCCCGTGTGGACCTGAAGGCCGATCGAAAAAACAGCGCCTTGCTCGTTCTCGCGACCCACCGCGAGGAACATACCGACGACGCTGCGGCGATCCCGGCGCTGGCCACGGAGCTGAGGGCGGTGGCGGACTGGCTCGGGCTCGACAGTCTCAAGATATCGCGGCGCGGCGGATTTGCCCGTGCACTCGCCGACTGTGTGCGCGACAGCAGGGTCTAGCGGGAATATTCGTCGATGACGGCTTCGATGGCCGCGGAGCAGACCCTGCAGAACGCCTCTGTACGGGTAAACATGATGCAGTTCTGCTCGGAGCGGTAATAGCCCGCCGCCTGGTACATCGCGCCCTCGAACGCGCCTACGCTGGTCGCATAAGGGGCCTCGGAAAACATCCCCTCGACGACCCGCTGGTTGTCCTCGAACAACCGGTTCATCTCGGCTTCGGCAACGTTTTCCGCGCGCATCCGACTGCGGCGCGCCTGGTACGCGAGCGAGTGCTCTTCGTAGGCCGCCTTCGGCCACGGCGTCGGCACGGGCGTATCGTCGTCGATCAAGTGACGCCACTTGACGTTGTCCGGGTCGAGCAATGCCGTGACGTTCGGCTCGTAGGGCTCGCTTATCTCGGTCGGCGCCTCGTAAGCGACGGAACTTGTGTAGTACTCGTCGGCGAGTCCGGCGAAATGGTGTCCGAATTCATGAATGAACAGGTACCCGGCCCAGTCGCTGTTGGCCGCCGCCGTACTGAAGAGACCATAGATGCCGCCACCGCCATAGGTCTCGCTGTTGGTCAGGATCTCGACGAAGTCATAGGGAACCGATGAAGCGATTCTGCGCCAGGCGTTGTTGGCGTTCGTCAGGACGTAGCGTTCGCTGCGGAAGGCGTCATAGGTCGCGCCGACCGGCGAGTCGCGATAGACACCGGTGGACGGCCTCGACACGCCGGATTCCCTGGCCGGCGGCGCAAGCGCCCAGATATTGAAATCGGCGCGTCTTTCGCGGAACGGGGACGTTGCGAACAGTTGTTCAGTGAGTTCACGCGCTTTATCGAGAAAGTCGTCCTTTTCCTCCAGGGTATAGCCGTCGCCCAGCAGCAGCAGATCGACTTTTTTCGCCGGATCGCCATTCATCTCGATAGCGACCACGTAGTCGGCATACGCGGCGGATTCCCTGTGGACCAGGTAATCGTCGGGGTCGATCCGGATACGCCAGATTTCGGCGAACGCGTTTTGCGCGTCGCGCTTTTTCAGCACCAGGTCGAACGCTTCGTCCTGCAGGGGAAAGCGGACGGACTCGTGGAAAGTCCGATTCATCGTCCGGGCCTCAGCCGTCGTTTCCCACTCACCGTAGATACTGCTGAAACTCCGCGACCAGGCGACGTCGAGAGTCTCGGGATTGACGACCTCGAAGGCATACTTGCCGCGCAGGGTGGCATCGATGGGCCGGTCCGGGTTGCCCGAGAAGGGCAGTGGCTCGATAACGACCCGATCGAGACTGAATAATTCGGCATCGACGCTGCCGCTGTGAAAATAGTCCACGCGCATGGACGGCGGATGGTCGGCGACCGCGACACTCGCAGCGAGCAGCAACAGCAGCGGGATGTGATTCGACATCCTCATCAATCAGATTGTGGTTTGCGGTTTTATCGGCGTGCCGTCAAAAAATCGGCTCAGGCGAAACGGCGTCAGGTCAATCGGGTTGTCGGCGCCGGTCAGCATCGCGGCCACCGCTTTGCCACAACCGGGACCGATGCCGAAGCCGTGGCCGCTGAGCCCGGTGGCGATGTGGAAACCGCGCGCATCGCCGACCTCTCCGATCATGGGCACGACATCGGGAGACGTCTCCACCATGCCCGCCCAAGACTCGACCAGCTCGACGTCCGCCAGCTGCGGGAAGACCTCGCCTAAGTTCCTGCGGATCTTGTTGAGCACGCGCCGGCTCGGCGCAGGATCGAGCACCCGGTTGTCTTCGAACGGCGACGGACGGTCCAGCGCCCAGCTTATCGGCATCGACCACTCATCCACGAAGTCCCGCCCGATGCGGATCCGCAATACCTTGATCTCGCTCATCAGCGCAGGAAGGAACTTGAACGCATAGCGAAACGTCGACGGCGTAACGCCATGATCCAGGATGGAGCCGTGCGCCACGGTGTAGCCGCCGTCATCGCGACGCCGGATGCCGATGCGCTCATCGAACAGGTTGCCATCGATGACTTTCTCGGCCGGCGCCGTGCGCGCCACGGTGCCCCGCACCTTGAGTTGCGGCACCGAGATTCCCAGCGAGCGGCAGAACATCGACGTCCACGCGCCTGCGGCGCAGAGCACGGTCGAGGTGCTGATCGACCCGTGCTCGGTGACGACGGCGGACACCTCGCCAGCCACGGTTTCGATGCCACGAACGGCACAACCGGCCATGATCGTGGCGCCTGCACGAGCTGCTGCCCTGGCGATCGCCGGCGCCGTTTTGTGCGGTTCCGCACGTGCGTCACTCGGCGTATACATCGCGCCTCGCCAGGCGGGTTTCGCCGCTTTGACGATGGTCGCGAGTTCGGCCGCATCGATAACCCGTGTGTCGAGCTCGAAGTCACTGGCCGTTTCCAGCCAATCGTGGAAAGACTGCATGTCCTTGTCGGTATTCGCCATGAACAGGCAGCCGCCCTGCATGAAGCCGACGTCCTCGCCGATGTCGTTTGCGAGCTCGCGGAAGATCCGCATGCTCTCGATCATCATTGGCAATTCGCGCGGGTCACGACCCTGCTGGCGGACCCAACCCCAGTTGCGACCGGACTGTTCGCCGGCAATGAAACCTTTTTCGCAGAGGGCCACGTCGACGCCCTGGCGCGCCAGGAACCATGCGGCGGATACGCCAACGATACCGCCGCCTATGATGACAACGTCTGCTTTGTCGGGAATCTTGTCGGGTGGCCGCAGTGGACCGGACCAGGAGCCGGCGACAAGCCTGTTCGCATTGTTGGTGGTCACTGTTGCACACCGCTCCCATTTAGGCGATAAGGATTATATCGACAAGGCTCGCGGGTGTTTCCAGTTTTTATGTCCTCCAGTACACTGCATCGCAGCCTGCTCGGCCTGACGGCACTTACTGTCCTGCTCGTGGCCTGCGCGCCCCGCGAAGTCCTGCTGCCGCGGGACGGCACGGTACCGTCGGGCGTCGACTTCAGTGGCAACTGGCTGATCCGGTCCGACCAGCGCGCGGATCAGCGCAGACTCCGGGAGGCGATTCGACGTACGGACGGCATCAAGGAAGACGACCTGTTTCGCCGTCCTGACCGGGATTCCACGGACCGCGACCGGCGGTCGCGCAGCAGTGGCGTCAAAGGGGGTCTCGTATTCGTATTCCTCGAGACGGGTTCGTCACTCAAAGTGACGCAGACCGAGCACGGTCTGTTCATCAGTTTCGACCGGTCTGTCGTCGAGGAGTACCGCTTCGGCGAAAATCGCATCATCAACGTCGGTGAGGTCGAGGCCCAGCGGGTCACCGGCTGGGAGGGCGCACAACTCGTCGTCGAGACGCTCGACAAGAACAGCATGAAGATGACCGAGCGCTTTCAGTTACTCGATGCGGGCCGTGTCCTCGAACGAGCGATCACGTTTCGCAGCAGGGAAGGGGAAGAAGAAACCGTCGTGCAACGCTACGACCGCCAGGGCTGATGCGCCCGTCGCAAAGCCCGAACGCCCGTTTGCGAAGACCTAGGGTCCTGTCCCGGGCTGGTAGTCAGTCAGCACAGCCCTGACCTGTAATTTCCCTTTACGGTGCTGTTCGATGATCACGGGCAGGTAACCGAGTTCCTCGACAACCCACAGCGTCGTAATTCGTGACGAGCCCTCGGCCTGATGCTGGATGCCCGTGGCTTCAAACCGGCCGTAAGGCACCTTCACCGACTCCGCGCCAAGCGTCGTGATCGTCAGCGGTTTGAATTTTTCCGCGTCCTGCAGGAAATACTCCGCGCGCTGTATGCCGTTGATGAGGTCGTGCATAAGGCCGTACTGCAGCGAAACGCGATCGTGCATGACACCGTCAAACTGGTTATTGAACGGCTCGTTGTTCCAGAGCCCGCTGACCGACCCGGACTGCCAGTCAAAGGTGAAATCGACCGTTTCCTTGCCGCTCGACAGTCCGTCAGAAGAGACGAAACGCCGGGGCCGCACGCCGTCGGACGTCAGCGCGAATTCCGAGCTTTCCCGAATTTCGCCGCGCGCGATGATGCGCGACATGCCGGTTGCACGGATCAGGGATTCGGCGCGATAGCCGTCCTCGGTCGCCTCGAGCATCGTCGTCAGCTTGCCGCCGAGCACGCTGATCTTGACCTTGTATTCGGCTGCATGGGGGACCAGGCCGGGAGCCGGCTCGGCTTGCGCCGCGCCCGCCAGTCCGAGCAGCAACAGGGCGGTCAATATTGCCAGGCGTTGACGAGATGCCACGATTCAGTCCTTTCCTGATCTCAACAATTGCTTCGACTCCGCCATCAGCGCGTTAGTTGCATACTGCATTTCAAGCCGGTACTCCTCGAGGCCGTTCACGGGCGCATTCGGCGGCACCGTCATCGGTTCACCGACCGCCAGCACGACCTTCGCGAAGGGTTTCGGGATCATGAAGTCATCCCAGCGATCGAGGTACCAGGCGCGATCGGCTGCGCAGGCGAGCGGCACGAGCGGTGTGCCGCCGATCCTCGCCATCAATACGGCGCCGGGCTTGAACTCGTACTTCGGGCCGTTGGGACCATCGGCCGTGGTCACGATGGCAACTCCGTGACGAATCTTCTCCTGCATGTCGCGCAGCACGAGCGCACCGGTCTGGTTCGCCGAGCCGCGGATCACGTCCGCTCCCCAGGACTGCGCGATCCGCGCCGGAACGTCCCCGTCCACCGAGGCAGAGACCAGGAAACAGGCCCGGAATCCGCGCCTGATCCAGCTGCGCATCAAGTTGGAGCACAGCACGTGATGCTGGTGCCAGTAGCAGGGCGCATAGACGGTTTTTGAATCAGCCAGGATACGCTCGGCGATATCCCCGCCGATGACCGCCTGCACCCGGTAGGTGCGCGAAATGAACCAGAAGACGAATCTCAGTACCGGCATACCGAGCGCGTAATAGAGCTTCCGGCCGGCGCTCATGCGCCGGCGCGAGCGGACGCTGCGACGCGCCTCGACGTCGGAAAATTCGCTGCTGGAGTCGGAATCGGCCATCAGGACACTCTTGCGAGGACGGGTGTGCACGGCGCCCGGGCCACTGAATGCGGTGATGCGCATACCGTCATTGTGCGGCGCGCCGGGTGAACCGGACGTGAACGACGCGAGTTTGCAGTATCGATCGCTTGCCGGTCAATGTAGTATGGCCGCTGCCGGGGACTCGCCGCTGCTTACGCCGGCCGGACGAACGTCAGTATTTCATGAGCTTAGCGAGAGAAGAAAGCCGCCTGCCGCCAGGACCGGATGAACCGCAGACGCTCGGCGTGGATCCCGAGACCCTCGAGCGCCTGCAGGCCCTGCGTCGCGAATTCGGCGACTTCGTCGCAGTGACCAAGCCGGACGGACGGCAGGCATTCTTCATCAACGAAGCCGACGAAGTTCGCCGGCTCCTCGTCCGCCACCACAATCGTTACCAGAAGGGGCCGGGCTTCGAGCGCGTCAAGATGCTGCTCGGGCACGGCCTGATCGTCAGCGACGGTGAGGAATGGCGGCGTTCGCGGCGCATGGTCCAGCCCGCCTTTACCCGCCAGAACATTCACCGCCTGATCGGCCTCATGGCCGAGTGCGCAGCGTCCCGCGCGGCAGCCTGGCAGCCGGTCGCCGCGGCGGGCGGCACGCTGGACATCACCCGGGAGATGAGTGAATTCGCGCTCGAATTGATCCTCAGGTGCATATTCGGTCCCGATTACGAAACGAGCATCCTGGCGAGCGGTGAGAACCCTTTCGAGTTCCTGAGCAAGGAATCGGAGCGCAACCTGCGAATCGTCATGCAGGTACGGGAAACCCGGGACCTGATCATGCAGGTCATCAACGATCGCCGCACACGGGCCGAACACGACGCCTTCGATTTCCTNNGGAACTGCTGGACGAACTGGTCACCCTGATCGTTGCCGGCTACGAAACGTCGGCCGGCACCCTGAACTGGGCCTGGTACCTGTTGTCATGTAACGCCAAGGCCGAAGCCGATCTGCTCCGCGAAGCGCGCCAGCAACTCCCGGGGTCCGGGGACATCGACCAGCAGCAGCTGACCGACATGGCGTTCACCCAGCGACTCCTCGAGGAGACCCTTCGCCTCTACCCGCCGGTGTGGATTTTCAGCCGCCGCGCGATCGAGGACGACGAGCTTGGCGGCTATCAGGTTGCTGCCGGCACGGACATTTACCTGTCGCCATACATCCTGCACCGTACCGAAAAGTACTGGCCGGATCCGGAACGCTTCGACCCGGGCCGGTTCGGGCCGGACAGTCCTTACAGGAAGGGCAGCCGGCCGTATTTTCCGTTCTCGCTGGGCCCGCGGCGCTGCCTGGGCGAATATTTCTCCTTCCTCGAAATGAAAGTCCATCTCGGCTTGCTCATTCAGAAGTTTCATATGACACTTGTCAGCGATCCGGACCCGGCGCTCGATCTTGGCATCAACCTGCGCAGCAAGAGCAGCATCATCCTCCAACCGCACTTACGCGAACCTGCCTGAATGGACCGTTACGAAAGCCTGGCGCAGATCCTGACGGCTGCGCGCGACCGACCACGCGAAATTCGCTTTATCAATGGCGAAAAGGACGAAACCGTCGTGCCCTACGCGGAGGCCTGGGAGCGGGCGCGGTCGCTGCTCGGGTCTTTGCAGTCGCATGGCGTGCAGGCCGGCGACGAACTCGTCATCTTCACACGCTCCAATGAACATTTCGTCATCGCCTTCTGGGCCGCGATCCTCGGCGGCATCGTGCCCGTGCCCGTCGCCGTGGGTATCAGCGACGAGCACCGGCTCAAGTTGTTCCGCATACTGACCCAGCTGAACAACGGCACGCTGTTTACCGAACCCGAGCTGCTCGTCCGCCTGCAGGAATTTGCGGCCAAACACGAGAGGAGAGACATCGTATCGCTGCTCTCCGGGCGCTCGGTCACGGAGCATGACATCGAAGGCGGGGGACAGGGTCGATTGGTTACGCCGGACTCCTCCAGCATCGCCTTCATCCAGTATTCGTCGGGTTCCACGAGCGACCCGAAGGGCGTCTGCCTGACCCACGATAACCTGACCGCCAATATCGAGGCGATCCACGAAGGCATCCAGTGGAACGAAGATGAGCGCAGCCTGAGCTGGATGCCGCTCACCCATGACATGGGCCTGATCGGCTATCACCTGTGCGCCGTGGCTGCAGGCATGGACCACGCCATCATGGATACCAACGTCTTCGTGCGCCGGCCGCTGCTGTGGCTGCAGAAAGCGACGGAACTTCGATCCACGCAGCTGTGCTCGCCCAATTTCGGCTACAAGCACTTCCTCAAGCTGTTCGCGCGCAAAGGCATCGAGGGGCTCGACCTGACGGCCGTCAAACTGATCCTGAACGGCGCCGAACCGATCTCCTGGGACCTGTGCGAGGAGTTCCTCGACGCGCTGGCGCCGTTCGGCCTGAAGCGCACGGCCATGTTCCCGGTCTACGGACTCGCAGAAGCAACCCTGGCGGTGACGTTTCCGGAGCTGGGCAGCGAGTATTCGCGGATTCTCGTGCACCGCCACAGCCTGAAGGTCGGCGAGCCGTACGAAGACTCGGCCGAGGGCGATGCGGATGCGGTCAGCTTCCTGAAGGTCGGCAAGCCGATTCGCCACGTCAGCGTGCGCATAACCGATGACGAAGACCAGCCCCTGGAGGACGGCAAGGTCGGCAACATCCATATCCACGGAGAGAACGTCACCACCGGCATCTACAACGACGAACAGGCGGGCGCCGCGCTGTTTGCGGGCGGCGGCTGGCTGCGGACCGGGGACTGCGGCGTCATCGTCGAGGGCGAGCTGGTCATCACGGGTCGCTCCAAAGACATCATTATCGTGAACGGGCAGAATTACTACCCGCATGACATCGAAGAGATCATCGCCCAGCTGGACGATCTCGACCTCGGCAAAGTCGTTGTCGCAGGGGTGAGTCTCACCGCCAGCCATACCGAGGAACTGATCGCCTTCATTCTCTACCGGCAGGATACCCGGTCGTTCCGGCCGCTCGCCGACGCCGTCAGGAACATCGTCGGCGAACACACCGGACTCGAGATCGACCACGTGGTGCCGGTCAAGCGGATACCCAAGACGACCAGCGGCAAGGTCCAGCGCTCGCACCTCGCCAACGCCTATCTCGACGGCGCGTTCGACGACGTCGTCGGCCAGCTCAGGGCATCGATCGGGGGCGCCGACGACCTCGACGACGACCCGCTGGTCCGCGAGCTGGAGCTGATCTGCCGGGAATTCTCCAAGGAACGCCGCATCGGTCCTGACGACAACCTGTTTGAAGTCGGCGTCAGTTCTCTTACACTGACCGAAATCGTGCTGGCCGTGGACGAAAAATACCCGGGCAAGCTGGACATCAGCGACCTGTTCGATTACCCGACGCTGCGGGAACTGGCCAATTTCATGCGGCGCTAGTGGCGCCGCCCTCCCTGGACCCCGATAGGACCCCGATTCGATGACTTTTGCCCGAATTACCGGCACCGGCGGCTACTTGCCCGAACGCGTGATGAGCAACAGCGAGCTCGAGGACATGGTGGACACTTCCGATGAATGGATCCGCGAACGCTCGGGCATCAAGCGGCGGCACATCGCCGCGGAGGGCGAGAAAACCTCGGACATGGGACTCGCTGCCGCAAAGAATGCCATGCAGGCGGCCGGCGTCAACGCCGCAGACGTCGATCTGATCATTGTCGCCACGACGACGCCTGACAAGGTCTTTCCGAGCACCGCCTGCATCATCCAGCGCCAGCTCGGCATCAGTAAGGTGCCGGCGTTCGATGTCCATGCCGCCTGCTCGGGTTTCATCTATGCGCTCGACGTCGCGACGCGATTCATTACCACCGGCGGCGCGAAAAACGCGCTCGTGATCGGCGCCGAGACTTACTCGCGGATCCTGGACTGGACGGACCGCTCGACCTGCGTGCTGTTCGGCGACGGGGCAGGGGCCATCGTCCTGCAGGCCTCCAACGAGGCCGGCGTCATCTCCACGCACATACATTCCGACGGCGAATACGAGGAATTACTGCATGTGCCGGCGGGCATCTCGAGCGGCTACGAGAACATCCAGCAGGAGGCTGCATTCATTCAGATGAAAGGTAACGAAGTGTTTCGCAAGGCAGTCGGCACGCTGGGCTCGATCGCCAGAGAGACCCTCGAAGGCAATAACATCAGGCAGGAAGACATTGCCTGGCTTGTTCCCCACCAGGCGAATTTGCGCATTATCGCGGCCGCGGCGAAGAAGCTCGGCTTGCCGATGGAGCGGGTCATCGTCACGGTCGACGAACACGCCAATACCTCGAGCGCCTCGATTCCACTGGCGCTTGACGTCGCGGTCCGCGACGGGCGGATCAAGCAGGGGGATTTGCTGCTTTTTGAAGCGTTCGGGGCCGGCTTTACCTGGGGCTCCGCCCTGGTCAGATACTGACGGCAGGCCCGTTACAGTCACCTCGCTGCAAGTGCCAGTGGACGAAATTTCTGCGTCCCTGTCCTCCGCAAAACGGGCTAATTTCTTAGAATCATTCTGCAAAAGCAATTTAAAACATTGATTTATAAACTTATCTATTTCTCCTACCAATAACTGCTAGACTAAACTGGTTCTAAAAGTCGCCAGTAAGGCGCGCGAGCAGCGGCGCCGGCGAACATGACAAGCACAACAAGAAACAAAAAAAGACAATTTTAAGGGGACAACAATGGATCTATCCAAAATAGTGCGGCTGGTCGCAGTCGTGTTCGCGGTCGTGGCGGGAGTGGTCGCGATTCCGCAATCGGCACTGATCATTGCCATCCTGGGCCTGGTCGGAGGCTATTTCATCGAGGAAGACCGGCGCGTGCCATACATGGTGCTGACGTTGACGCTCGCGCTCGTGCACGGTGCGCTCAGCCCGATCCCGGTCGTTGGCGACTACCTGACCGACATACTCGGCAGCGTCAGCGCCCTGGCGAATGCAGGGGCATGCACGGTCATCGTGATGCAGATTATCGATCGCCTGAAAGCCTGACAGCGCAAAACGTTGTCACCGGAAAGGCCCGCCTTGGCGGGCCTTTTCTTTTAGCAGTAGCTGCGCCGATACGACATAAGCGGCAAAAAAGCGCCGAACCGGCGAATATTGTGTGATCCGGTTCACAAATCGTCCTTGCAGCTGTCTCTATACTGCGACACATGGACCTGTCGCTGATCGGCGACAGACGCGGCAACCGCACCAGGGAAGAGGTAGGACAGAATGGACATTTCACGCACCGGATCGTATGTCTCGATGAGCCTGGCCGAGATCCGGCAGCGCTTCGAGGAGCTGCAGGAAGACGATCTCGACGGTCNNGCCGTTGATCGACGACGAATTCAATCCCTATTCACGCAGCTAGCGCGAGTCGCCGGCGGCAGCCTGCAGGTTCCGAATCAGGAACATCCGCCAGACCCAGAGACAGAGAACGAGCAGGGCGGAGGTCGGCAGCGCGAACGCGGGCAATGCAATAACCAGGTAATCGTACAGCCCGTGCAGCAATGCTGTAGCACCTACCGCCAGCGCGATCATCCACAACAATCCGCGCTCGTCCAGGCAAGCCTTGCCGACGTAATAACCCCAGATTGACGCAAATACGATGTGCACGACCGGCCCCGCAAAGCCACGGGCCAGGGCCTCGGCCGAGGTCACCAGCGGCAGGTAAAAGTAGTTTTCGACGGCCGCGAATCCCAGCGCGATGAACGATGCGTAGATGATGCCGTCAATCGGCTCGTCGAACTTCGGAAAGTAGCGGATGACCAGCAGGAACGGGATCAGTTTCGCAACTTCCTCGATGGGACCGATGGCGAACAGCGCGTAGAGCAGCAGCAGGAGCCGATCGGTATCCGCCAGCAGGAATGCGTCGAAACGCAGGTCCAGGTAGCCCAGGCCGGCATACATCAGCTTGCCAATCCAGTAGGCGACGCCACCCAGCAGAAATGCGAGTAACAGCTGCGCTACCGGCTCCGGCAGGTGTCGATCCTTTTGATAGTGATACCAGGCCCAGAACAGGACCGGCAGCACGATCGGGCCGATGAGCGCGAAGTAGGTCATGCGCCGCAGTATGCGACCGCCGGTCGGGCGGGTCGCGGGCAGGGGTCACATTGCGGGCTCAGGGCCCGCTGGCGCGGATGCCCGGGTAGACGCTTTTCATCCATGACTGACCGATAGCCTTGGCCGGCAATTCGAGCCCCAGTTCGGGGACTTCGAGACCGATCCAGGCAACGAAGGAATTGCTGTTCGGGCCCGGCCACATCTTGTACTCGCGCGGGAACGGGTAATCGTCGACCGCCTGGCGAATCCGCTCGACGAGCGCTTGTGCCTCCGGTCCGCGGACATCGTGCAGCAGCACAGCGGGCGAGCCGTACCAGGGTTTTGCGGGATTGCCATCAGAAACGCTGACGACCGGCCGTCCGCGGCGCAGGCGCCAGCCGATCACCTGGTAGACGCTGTAATCGGCCTCGTGAGCCGCCTTGGTCGCAACCCAGGTGTGGATGGCGAAATTTCCTCGAAACCCCCAGACATCTGCGCCATAGACCTGGACGACGGCCTCGGGATGGCTGACCGGATCGGGCGCCCGTGCCTCGCCGACGCCGTCCGGCTCGAGCGCCAGCGAGGTCGCCCAGAGCGACGCCGCCAGCAGGACGATGAAAGTAGCTGCGCCGACAAGCAGTCTCTTCAGTAGATGCATGACGATGAACGTCTCCGATCTGTGCGCAAAAGCGGCGGGCTCGCCAAAATTATGGCAAATCGCCATCCATTGTGACCAGCGGCTTGCCTCCGGGTTCTTTCGTATACTACTTTTCGCGACCGCAATGAATATCCGGACACTGACAAATAGCACCGGCCTGCGTGGCCTGCCGTCCATCCTTGCGATACTGGCGGCGCTCGGCACTGCCGCCTGTGGCGGAGGCGGAGGAGGCACCGCTGCGCCTGCGCCGCCGCCCGGTCCGCCGCCANNGCAATGACCGGCATCACCCATTCGTTTTCGATTGCCACGCTCAACACGGCGGACCCGGCGCAGATCGGCGGCGGCCTGGCGGCCGCCGACGTCGACCGGGATGGCGACATCGACCTGTACTTCGTGGGCGGAGACGGCCAGCCGAACGCGTTCTATCGCAATGACGGCAATAACCAGTTTACGGATATTACCGCGACGTCGGCGCTCGGCGTGACGCACCTGGGAAGCGGACCTGCGTTTGCGGATATCGACGCCGACGGCGACCTCGATCTCTTCGTCGGCGCGGTGGAGGGCGACCCGATCTACCTGTTCCGCAACGATGGCGGGGTGTTCACTGACATCACGGCGAATTCCGGGCTGGCGATTACGGCGGACAACACGATGTCCGCGAGTTTTACTGACTACGATCTCGACGCCGATCTCGACCTGATCCTTGCACACTGGGGTCATGATCCGTCGCCCGATACGGAAACGATCTGGCAGAACAACGGCGACGGGACCTTCGTGAGCGCCAGCATCCCTTCCGGCATTGCCGACCAGCTGATTACCGATGCAGGCTTGCCGGGCCTGTTCGATTACACGTTCGCGCCAATGATGTCGGACATCGACCGCGATGGCGACCCGGACATATTGTTTGCGTCCGATTTCACGACGAGCAAGGTGTTCCTGAACAACGGCAACGCAACGTTCACGGACATCACCGACAAGGACGTTATCATCGATCGTAACGGCATGGGCAGCGCGGCCGGCGACTATGACAACGACGGCGACATGGACTGGTATGTCACCTCGATCTTCGAGAGCGATCCCGGCGCGGATCCCAATCCCGGGAACCGCCTGTACCGCAATGACGGTAACGGCGTGTTCGAGGATGTGACCGACGCCGCCGGGGTGGCGGACGGCGGCTGGGGCTGGGCAGTCTGCATGGAGGATTTCGACAACGACGGCGATCTCGATATCTTCCACGTCAATGGCTGGGAACAGATCGACCCGCGGGACGCCGGCGGCCCAAATGACTACACCTTCGACCAGGTCCGGTATTTCGAATCACAGGGTGACGGGACGTTCGTCGAGGCAGCCGAGGAGGCCGGGCTGATCGATACCGGGCAGGGGCGGGGCGTCGCCTGTTTCGATTCGGATCGCGACGGCGACCTCGACCTCGTGATCACCAACAACCAGGACCTCGAGAGTGTCGTCGTCTACAGGAATGATCTGGCCGGCAATCGTCATTACCTGGCCATCAAGCTGAATGGCGCAGGACTCAATACGGATGCTGTCGGCGCAATGATCGAAGTCAGCGGTGGCGGCCGCACGCAGCTCCGTGAAATCCGGGCGAGCAATCATTTCGTCTCGCAGAATCCCGCCGAGGCGCATTTCGGACTGGGCAGCGCGACGTCCGTCGACATCACCATTTCCTGGCCGGGCGGCGGGCAAACCATCCTCAATGGCGTCGCTGCCGACCAGTACCTGGTCGTCGATCAGTAGGCACTCGCGAATCCGCCCATGTTCCGGACACTGTTACTGCTGATCCTTATCGCACCGTTAAGCGCGTGTGTAACGGTGCCGAGGGCCCAGATCGTCCCATCGGCGAGTTCCAGCGACTGCGTGGTGCTGCTGCACGGCCTCAATCGCAGCATGCGCGCGATGGAAGACATGGCCAGGGCCCTGCAGGACGCGGGCTACAGCACGGTCAATGTCGACTATCCGTCGCAGCAGGGCCCGGTGGAATCGCTTGCGCCGGTCGTCGTCGATCTCGGCGTATCCGGCTGCCGGGAGCAGGGTGCGACGACGACGCATTTTGTCACGCACTCGATGGGTGGCATCCTGCTCCGATACGCGCATCAGCAGGCGCCGATTTCGGACCTTGGCCGGGTCGTCATGCTCGGGCCGCCCAACCAGGGCAGCGAGGTCATCGACGAAATGCGCGACTGGCCGGGCGCCGAGCTGTTTTCCGGCGAGGCCGGCCTGCAACTCGGCACCGACGCAGACAGCATCCCGTCCAGGCTCGGACCGGTCGACTTCGAACTCGGCATCATCGCCGGCGTCGGCTCGATCAACCCCTGGATGTCCGCCATCCTGCCGGACTACGATGACGGCAAGGTCACGGTGGAGCGAACACGCGTCGTCGGCATGGCCGACTTCATGATCGTCGACAGCTCGCACCGTTACCTGATGAACAGCGAAACGGTCATCAGGAACACGGTCGCCTTCATCCAGACCGGCACCTTTCCGCGCATTCGGTAGGCCGTTGGTCAGCCTGAGATATAGTGCTGCAATCGATCGATCAGCACTTGTTGCTCGCTGATTACCGCCTTGACGAGATCACCGATCGAGACGATGCCAACCACTTTTTTGTGGTCGACGACCGGCAGGTGACGCGCACGCTTGTCGGTCATCAGCGCCATGCACTCATCGACGGTCCGCTCCGGGCTCGCACACAATACGTGCCGGGTCATGACTTCTTCGATCGTGGAGCTCTTTGATGATTTGCCCTCGAGGATGATCTTGCGGGCATAGTCGCGCTCGGTGACGATGCCAACCAGTTTGTCGCCGTCCATGACCAGCAGGGCGCCGACCTCTTTCTCGGCCATCAGCTTCAGCGAATCGAATACGGAATCGCCCGGGCTGACGCTGAATACCTCGTGCCCCTTGTCGTTCAGGATGTCGCTGACCGTCTTCATCTGGAATTTTCCTCGGTTCGTCCCGGTTACCATAGCCCAAATCATAACGATCTGGGCACCAGGCGGGTGCCTTTATCAAAAGGAGACCGACAAACCGGCCGCAGCGCTCGAAAAAGCGATCCTGCCACCCGAAATGCAGGCCATTAACGCCGACCAGCCGTAGCCAACACTGACATCGAATCCAGTGCATACGGGAGCTGGCCCGCAAGCGAGTTTTCAAGTTCCAGAAAGCAAACGGATATAAGTTTCTGGACCTGCCGTTCCTGAACAGGGGCCCTGTGCCGGGCGCTATGCGCCGTGACTGCCATGGGGGGTCGTGGATAGCCGATCGAGGGCGTTTTCAGGGACCCCTGGCGTCGCCTCGTTCCCGCCTTATGCGCATAATGTATATTATGTTAAATATGAGATGGATGACCGGGCCCGGCGGCTTTCCAGGACGCTCCCCCGCCGGATTGCATCCTCGCGGGCACCGCCGGGTCGAGACTGCGCCAGGCACGGCATTTTCGGCCGAGCGGCATCCATTCGCATCATCCGGACAGCTGCCTGCTGACGGACCAGCAAAAAGCGATCCTCCCGGATGTCGCGGGTGGGCGCTTGCGGTCGATGCTCTGCGGACGCTGAGCCTCGGGGCCCGGTCAATGCCCTCCTCTTCGAGGCACTGTGACCGAGCGGGTCTTACGCTTTTGCCGCAGCACCCGGCGCGGCGGTTTTGATATGGTAAGCACGGTCCATGACGGCCAGCCCATCAATCCAGACAAACACCATGCCATGCTCATCCGCCTGCTTCCTTTGATTGCCGGCCTGATGCCGATAATCGCGATCCACCTGAGTCTGGTGGTCGCGATCAGCGCGGGGTCGATCCCGTCCTGCAACCCGTATATCGAAGGCTGCACGTCGATCAGCGCGGCCGGTCGCTACGAACCGNNNGGCTCCGGGCGCTCGCGGACGATGCGGACGGGGCGGTCGGCAGGTGGATGGCCACGCTGGGCGTCGCAGGCGCCCTCGCCCTGATCATTTACGTCACGTTTCTCGGCACGCAGGCGCCCTTCTACGAATTCATGCGCCGCTTCGGCGTCTACCTGTACTTCCTGTTCACGATCGTCGCGCAGATCATGCTGGCCAGGCATACGCTGGTGCTTGCGCGGCAACGCTCGCTGGCGAGCGTAGCGCGCATCGGTCGGTGGCAGCTGTGGCTGGCCCTCGTGCCGTTTGCCCTCGGCGCGCTGAACCTGCTGCTCAAGGCCACCCTCGAGAACCCGGATCCGCCGGAAAACGTCATCGAGTGGATCTTCGCCCTGCTGATGCACGTCTACTTCCTGCTGACCTGGTTCAGCTGGCGGCACACCGGCTTTGACGGCCGGTTTACTTGCCGGCGACTGGCGGCCGAATCGGGCTGAGACGGGCGATCTCGTGGATCAGGATGCGGTCTTGGCCGGTTTGGGCTCTGCCGGCGCTTCTTCGCTGTCGGGCGCCATCGAATAATCGAGGACGCCGGTCGAAATCATATCGGTAGAGGCCTGGGCAACTGACAGCTCGGTCTCGACCTCGCGTAATTTGACCTCGGACCGAACGCTCTCCTCGGCGCGGCGGGTCAACTCGGTACGCAGTTCGCGGGTCTTCTTCACCGACTCCTTCAGGTCCGTCCGCAGCTGGGAAATCTTGTCTTTCTGCGAGCCGATGACGAGGTCTCTGTCCGCAACCAGCTTCTGCGTCTCGGTCAGAACCTCTTCCTGCCGATCCACCTGGTCCCTGGCCTTGGCCGCGTCCGTCTGGGCGATGCGCAACTCGGCATCCAGGTTGCGGATCCGGTCATCTCGCGGATCGCGTTTGCGCGCCTCGATTTTCCCGGCAAGCGCTGAACTGAGCTTGGCCACCAGCCAGCCGAGCACGAACGCGCCGATCGCGACGTACAGGACTGTGTCGGGGGCATCCATAAACATCATCCGGTCCTAAATCCGAATATGGCAATGGTTTAGGTTATTCACTTTGCGGATCGAGAAAAGGACCGAGTTCTCAATACGGTGCCTGCGTGCAGCTAATGCGGCTGACCCCGGTGCCTGCCGATACAGAAATAAATTCTACTATTTTATTATATAAAACAATAATTTATATATTATTTTTAGTGCTAATTCTAATATAACGTCAGGTACGGCGAAAAGCCGCCAGCGCCTGGTCCGGAAAATCGGTAAACAGACCGTCGATCGACAATTTCTCGACGAACCAGCTCACCATCTCCGCCATCGTCTCGAAGCCCGGCGCCAGCTGATCTGCCCGAAACGTGTACGGATGCACGACCAGCCCGGCCGCGTGGGCTGCCGAGACGAGGCCGGTTGAGACCGGCTGCCCGTCGATGCCGCTCATGTCGACGAGCTGGCCGAGCCACGGCCCTACCCCGTCGACAGTCCCGGCCAGCGACTGCAGTCCCTCCGCCGTTTTCAGCTGCTCATAGTCCGTCGCGGACTCCTGCCATTCGTTTTCCCCGAGCAGCTGCACCAGCTTGAGCTGGCAGCCCATCTGGTGGCGTATACGCTGTACTTCGTCCGCGTCGAAACATTGCAGGAATGCGGGATCCGCCTTGGTGCGATAACCGAGGTCGTCCAGCTGATCGATGACCAGGGCAGCCAGGTCGACGCCCTCTTGCCGGTGCCAGGCCGGACTCTTGATCTCGGGATAGATTCCCGCAACGCGGCCGGTTGAACGGTTCATGCCCTGGATCAACTTGATTTCCTCGCGCAGGGTCGGCACCCGGAACTTGCCGACACCCACCGGGAAGCGATTGCCGTAGACGGCGCTGACGCCGGAGTCGTCCCGGCGTTCGCCGACGGTCAGCTGCTTGATCTCCGCGAGATCGAAATCCCTCGTGTAGTAGCGGCCGTCTGCTCTCTTGCGCTCGGGAAAAAGCTCGGCGACATTGGTCACCCGGTCGAGGTGGATATCGTGCATGACCACCAGCTGGTTATCGCGGGTCGCGACCACGTCCTGTTCGATATAGTGAGCGCCCAGGGCGTGCGCGTATGCCTTGGCTTCCAGGGTGTGCTCGGGGAGGTAACCCGATGCGCCGCGATGGGCGATTACCAGAACGTCTTCTGCCAAGATCAGGCCCCTTTCAGTCGAGGGTAAATTCGATGGTCTCCCAGCGCGACGTGTCCTCGAGGCGCGCCTGCCGCTTGAGCGCGTCGACGATCTCGCGGTCATTCCACTCGATATGCTCGTTGACCCGATCCAACAGCTCCTGGGGCGTTTCCGCCATGCCGCCGAAAGGCCGGATGGCGATCACCGGCTTGCCGTTCGCTTCCGCGACGTCGAGCTGGAAGCGAGCCAGGTCATTTTGCTTCATGTAGAACACGGCCGGGATAATGACCGCCTCGCATTCCTTGATCTGACTGATCAATGCTTCCCTGATCGAATCCATGCCGCCCGATTCCGGGAGCTCGTCCGGCTTGCTGACGTTGAGATAGAAGAACCGCTCCATGCTCTCGAGGAATTCGAAGACACGCAGGTAGTCCTCGCTTTCCTGGAAGTTATGGGTAACGTACACCCGGATGGGGTTGTCTTCGGACACGGTTTCCTCCGTCTGCCATCCAGCAAAGCACTAGTGTATCGTAGCCCTCGATCATGCGACTACTCCTGTACAACATCCGCTATGCCGTTGGCGCCGGCGCGTCGATGCACATGCCGTTACCGGGTGCGGGATATATCCTCGGCAACCAGAGCGTGCTGCCGGACATCACCGCTTTCATCAAGTCGACGGATCCCGACATCGTCGGCCTGATCGAGGTGGACACCGGCTCGATGCGCAGCCGCAAGATCAACCAGGCGGAGGCCATCGCGACCGAGCTGGGCATGAATTCGTCCTACGAGACGAAGTACGGCGCCCGTTCGATCAACAAGGTGCTGCCCATTCTCAGGAAACAGGGCAACGCCTTCCTCGCCGCGCCACGCGTGCATGGCGAGACGTTCCATTATTTCGACACCGGCATCAAACGCCTGATCATCGAACTCGAAATGGATGATTTCGCGGTCTTCCTGGTCCACCTGTCGCTCAAGTACCGGCACCGGCACCTGCAGCTGCGCAAGCTGTACGACCTGATCGAGGAGACCACCAAACCGGTGATGGTCGCAGGCGACTTCAACACCTTCTGGGGGGAGAACGAGATCTACCTGTTCATGCGGGCGGCGGGCCTGAAGAGCGCGAACATCAAGAGCCTGCCCTCCTATCCCAGTCGGGCGCCCCGCAAGGAACTCGATTTCATCCTTTACCAGGACGGCATCCGGGTGAAGCACTTCGAGATCCCCCAGGTTCGGTACTCCGACCATCTGCCGTTGGTATGCGACTTCGAGGTTGAGTGACATCGTGAACGAAGAAAACGCAGGCAATTACCGACACTGGCGACTGGAAACCGACGCGGGCGATCTGCTTTGGCTATGTCTCGACAAGGCCGACAGCAAAGTGAACGTGCTGTCGGAGGCCGTACTCCTCGAGTTCGACCGCATTGTCGCCGCTCTCGAGGCGAGCGCACCGCGCGGCGTGATCATCCATTCCGGCAAGCAGACCGGCTTCGTGATGGGCGCCGACATCAACGAATTTACGACGATCGAATCCCCGGACCAGGGCTACGAGCTGATCCGTCTCGGTCAGCGGCTCTTCGAGCGGCTGGAGTCGCTGCGCTGCCCGACGGTCGCCGTCCTCAACGGTTTGACGCTTGGCGGCGGCCTCGAACTCGCCATGGCCTGTACCTATCGGATCGCCCTCGATACCCCCAAACCGGTGATCGGCCTGCCGGAGGTTCAACTGGGCCTGCACCCGGGTTTCGGCGGCACCGTCCGTGCGGTGCGCATCGCCGGCGTGCGGGCAGCCATGCCGCTCATGCTGACGGGCAAGCCGATTCGGGTCGGCAAAGCGCGGGCCCAGGGACTCGTCGACCGCATCGTGACACCCGACAACTGGAGACAGGCGGCTCGCGAAATCCTCGCGTCCGGAAAGCCCAGGCAGTCGGCGCCGCTGCTCGACAAGTGTCTCAACCTGGCCCTCCTGCGGCCCCTGGTCGCGCGGATGCTGACCCGCCAGGTCGCCGGGCGGGCCCGCCGGGAACATTATCCCTCGCCCTACGCGATGATCGCGCTATGGAAGAAATTCGGCGCTACTGACGACGGTTACCCGGCCGAGGCGCGCTCGTTCGCTGACCTCATGGTCGGCAGCACATCACGCAACCTGGTTCGGGTGTTCTTTCTGCAAAATCGGCTGAAGGGCCAGGGCGACCAGCCGGTCGGGCGTGTAGAGCACGTCCACGTCGTCGGCGCCGGGGTCATGGGCGGCGATATCGCTGCCTGGTGCGCGCTGCGCGGACTGAACGTCACTCTCCAGGATCGTGAAGAAAAATACCTCGAGCCGGCGATGCAGCGCGCCGCCAGGCTGTTCAGCAAACGCGTCCGCGATGCCAATGAGCGCGCAGCGACGACAGATCGCCTCGTGCCCGATGTAGCGGGCGACGGCGTCGCAAAGGCCGACCTCGTCATCGAGGCCATTTTCGAGAATGCGGAAGCCAAACAGGCGCTCTATGTCGACCTGCAGCAACGGATGCAAGAAGACTGCATCCTGGCAACCAATACCTCGAGTATTCGTCTCGAGGATCTGCGCACGGTTTACGACAAACCGCGCCGCTTCATCGGCCTCCATTTCTTCAACCCGGTCGCACAGCTGCCGCTGGTCGAAGTCATTCGCTGCGACGATACGGAGCAAGGCGCGCTGGATGTTGCGTTTTCATTCGTGAAGGCCATCGGCAAATTCCCGCTCGAGTGCCGCAGTTCACCGGGCTTCGTCGTCAATCGTATCCTTGCCCCCTACATGGCGGAGGCGATGATCCTGGCCGCGTCCGGCGTCCCGCTGGCGGCCATCGACGAGGCTGCAGAGCGATTCGGCATGCCGATGGGGCCGATAGAGCTGATCGACAGCGTCGGTCTCGACGTGGCCATGCACGTTTCAAAGGTGCTGGGCGAGGCATTCGATCGGCAGGTACCGGATGTGCTGTCGGGCAAAGTCGAACGGGGGGAGCTCGGACGAAAATCCGGGCAGGGTTTTTATCGCTGGCAGGAAGGCAAGGCGGTCAAGGAAGAATCGACCTATTCCGGTCCCGACCTGACCGACAGGCTCGTATTGCCGATGGTCAATGAATCGGTGGCCGTGCTCTCCGAGCAGGTCGTCCGCGACGCCGATCTGCTGGACGCCGGCGTGATCTTTGGCACCGGCTTTGCACCGTTCCGCGGTGGCCCGTTACAGTACGCGCGAAATCGCGGTATCGACGAGGTTACGGAGACACTCGCCGCATTGGCAGAGGAACACACCGAGCAAGACGGTCATCGATTCCTTCCCCACCCCGGTTTTGACGAACTCCGCGGCGCGCCAACGTCGTGACAGAATTTAGGGATTGCGGCCCGGAAACTGTGCGCCGCTTCACGATCGGCAGCTTCGAATGTTCCGGATGCCGACAAATTGAAGTTAGAATAAGGGCTTATGTGCACTCCAGGGCCCATAAACCGACGCGGGGCCGCAGGTAATTGACAACAATGCAGGATAAGCGATGACGATCGAGCAGCTGGATATTGAACTGCTCAAGGGCTTTTCGCCACTGGACGGACTCAAACGCGACAACCTCGCCGCACTGGCGAAGAAAGTCCGTATTCGCGAGCTGTCTCCCGCCCAGATCCTGTTCAAGGAAGGCGACACCGAGAAACGCACGGTATACGTGGTTTCCGGCGCGCTGGAACTCATCGACGGCGGCAAGATTGCCCAGGTCGTCGAGGGCGGCACAGAGAGTGCGCGCAATCCGGTATCCCCGATGTTCCCGCGACGCGTGACGGCAAGGGCGCACGATCGCGTGCAGTACATCTCGATCGACAGCGACCTCCTCGATGTTATGCTGACCTGGGACCAGACCGGTTCCTACGAAGTCTCGGAACTGCAGGGACAGGCCGAGGAAGTCGGCGGTGACGACTGGATGACGATGTTGTTGCAGGCTAAGGCCTTCCACAAGATTCCGCCGGCCAATATCCAGGCGATCTTCATGCGCATGCAGCAGATCAACTACAAGTCCGGCGACGTCATCCTCAAGCAGGGCTCGGAAGGCGACTACTTCTACGTGCTGACTCGCGGCAAATGCCTGGTCACCCGCGAGACGCCGCTCAACAAGGAAGGGATCAAGCTCGCCGAACTCGAGGTCGGCGACACTTTCGGCGAGGAAGCGCTGATATCCGACGCCAAACGCAATGCCACCGTCACCATGACGACGGACGGCTCGGTCATGCGCCTCGGCAAGGACGATTTCAAGAAACTACTGAATGAACCGATGCTCGACTGGGTCACCACCGAAGAGGCCGAGCAAATCATTCAGCAAGGCGGTCAGTGGCTGGACGTTCGCCTGCCGAGCGAATTCGAGAATCATCACAAGGATGGCGCCATCAACATCCCGCTGTATTTCATCCGGCTGAAAATCAACACGCTGGACAAGAGCAAGAAATATGTCGTTTGTTGCGACACCGGCCGCAGGAGTTCCGCCGGAGCCTATATCCTGAGCGAGCGCGGTTACCAGGCTTACGTACTGCGCGGCGGCATCAACGCCGGCTGAGGCATTTCTCGACAGGCTGTTACTGGTGACCTCGTGTGGGCAGTCCGCCCACAGGCAACGGCACGGGGATCAGTCAGGAATCGCGCTCGAAAAGAACTACATTGTGTGGGTTGGCTTGTCGCCTCCCAGCGCCCCCGCCAGGTAGTTTTCGATCTTCTTCTGGGTATTGCCCTGGTCCTGGTCGCTGAACTGCACGCCGATGCCGGCCGTGCGCTTGCCCTGGGCGCCTTTCGGCGTCATCCAGATGACCGTGCCGGCCACCGGGATCTTCTCCTCCTCGCCCATCAGGTTCAGCAGCATGAAAACCTCGTCGCCCAGCCGGTAGGAGCTGTTCGTCGGGATGAACAGGCCGCCGTTGACGATATAGGGCATATACGCGAGGTACAGCGCGCTCTTGTCCTTGATCGTCAGTGTCAGAAGTCCGGGTTTGCTCATGGTCCGTTACTCGTTTCCTGTTAACGACTCCAGCCGTGTAGACCAGTCGATCAGCAGGCATTCGAGGGTCAGCTGGACATTGAAAGAGCCCGCCGGCTGGCCTCGTAACCTGTTGATTATGTCTAGATAACAGAACAGTTTTCGCCTGTCTATGCGCTCCAGCACAGAATCGCCGACAATCGCCGGAACCCCCGTCATTCTGCTGTCTGCGGTCCGTCGGATACACAGCTGGACCTGCCTCGACAGCCAGCCGAGCACGAAATCGGGCTCGAATTTGGCCCATTTTGCAGCCACGCCGAGCGGCGCCTCGCGACCCTCCGCAATAGCGCGGAACTCGGCCGCCATGGCGTCGGTTTCCTGGATCCTCGCGAGCCCGTCGATGGCCGCCAGCGGCGCCAGGCCAGCGTCTCTCAGGGCGCGCCCCCAGTCCGTGCCCGGCCGGACCGAATTGAGCCAGGCCAGGCCCTCTGACTCTGACGGCAGGTGAACGTTCAGGCGCTGGCAGCGGCTCACGATGGTCGGCGGCAGCCGGCCGGGCCTGTCGACAACCAGCACCAGCAGCGCGTTCCCGGGGGGTTCCTCCAGCGTCTTCAGCAAACTGTTTGCTGCATTCGTCGTCATCGCATCGGCCGGTTCGATGACAGCAACCTTGCCGCGACCTTCGTAACTGGTCAGGTTGAGCTCTGCCACCAGCTCACGCACCGCGTCGATGCCGATGCTGAACTTGTCTTCCGGGCAGGTCAGCCAGCGGATGTCGGCGTGTTCCGGCACGGACAGCGGATACTCGGGAAGCGCGTTGACCGGCAATCCGAGGCAGCTTCTTGCCAGCCAAGCGGCAGCCGAGCGTTTGCCGGTGCCTGCCCCGCCAGTCAACATGAGCGCATGTGGCAACCTGCCCTGCGCGTGGCTCGATTGCCAGGCGTCGACGACTGATTTCAGCCAAGGGATTTCCATATAAAAACAGCAGTTTAAGTTCTTTAGTTAAAGTACTCTATTACTTCAATACCGGCACCATTGCAGCCGCAATATCGGCCTGGACCCTGGCGAGATCCTGGCTGGCGTCGACGACCACGAACCGTTCCGGGTGACGCTCGGCGAGGTTGAGGTAAGCCGCACGAACCCGCCGGTAGAATGCCAGCTCCTCGTTGTCCATGCGGTCACCGCCGCCGCGCTCGGCGGCACGCTGCATGCCGATCTCGGCCGGCGCATCGAGCAGCAGCGTGACGTCGGGTTCGAAGCCGTCCAGGACCCAGTCGGCCAGCAGCTCCACCCGTTCCGCCCCGAGGTCGCGACCGGCGCCCTGGTAGGCGCGGCTGGCGTCGGTGAAGCGGTCGCAGAGTACCCACTGACCGGCCTGCAGGGCCGGGAGAATGGTGTTCTGCAGGTGCAGGGAACGCGCCGCAAAGAACAGCAGCAGCTCGGCGATCGGCGGCAACGGCTCCTGGCCGTGATCCAGCAGGAGCTGGCGGATCTGTTCGGCCATCGGCGTTCCGCCGGGTTCTCGCGTGCGCGACACCGTATAGCCGTGCTCAGAGATCAACCCGGCGATGAACTCGAGGTTCGTCGACTTGCCGGTCCCTTCGATGCCTTCGACGGTAATGAATTTGCCGCGCGCCAATTCGCTCATTCCGGTGCATCCCGCTGCGCACGCTGGCGGGCGAGGTACTCCTGGACGGCCCGGTCGTGCTGCTCCTTGGTATCCGAGAACTTGTGGCTGCCGTCGCTGAGCCCGGTTGCCACGAAATAGAGCGCTGTGCCGTCCTCGGGATTCAGGGCTGCATTGATCGCCGCGCGACCCGCCAGGGCGATCGGCGTCGGCGGCAAGCCGCCCCTCGTGTAGGTGTTATAAGGCGTGTCGGTGCGCAGGTCAGCGCGGGTCAGGTTGCCGTTGAAGTCAGGGCCAATCCCATAGATCACGGTAGGGTCCGTTTGCAGGCGCATACCGGTCAGGAGGCGACGGATAAACACGCCGGCTATCTGCGGGCGTTCGGCGGCCAGCGCGGTTTCCTTTTCCACGATCGACGCGAGCACCAGGGCATCGTAAGGGCTCGTCAATGGCAGATTGTTGCCGCGCCTGTCCCACTCCATGGCCAGTACCTCCTGCATCAGCCGGTAAGACTGCCGCAAGATGTCGGCATCGCTGGTACCCCGGGGAAACCGGTAGGTTTCGGGCAGGAACAGGCCTTCCGGATGGTCTTCAGTGGCGCCGATGGATTCGAGCAGCGCAGGCCAGTCCTCGTAGGCCAGCGTTTGCACGACGACCGGGTCAGCCGCCAAAGCGGCAATCAGTTCGCGGAAAGTCCAGCCTTCCACGATCGTGAAGGAGTACAGCTTGACGTCGCCGGATACGAACTTGTCGAGCAGCGCAGCCGGTGTCGTTGCCGCCTCGATCAGGTACTCACCGGCATGAATGCTTGATGCCTTGCCGGATAGCCTCGCATACAGGCGAAAAAACGTCGGCTGCGAGATGATGCCGCGCTCGCCAAGCTCGGTGCTGACCTGACGAAAGGCAACGCCGGGCCGGATGACCAGCTCTGCACCGGTCTCGGGTACGGCGACAGGGGTAGTCAGGAAGCGATTGAACTGCAACGCCAGCACGACGAGCGCCAGCCCTGCTGCGGCAATCAGACCGATGGAAACCTTCAGGACGCGGGACATGCGTCAAGTATATGGCAGCGCTTCGAAGTCAGTCGAATGCCCTGAAAACGAGGCTCGCGTTGGTGCCGCCGAAGCCGAATGAATTGGAAATCACGGTCCTGATCGCGGCTTCGCGTGCGGCGTGCGGCACGTAGTCAAGATCGCAATCCGGATCGGGATTATCGAGATTAATCGTCGGCGGCAGGACCTGGTCGCGAATCGCCAGGATCGAGAAAATGGCCTCGACGACGCCTGCAGCGCCAAGCAGATGCCCCGTGCAGGACTTCGTCGAACTGACGGCAAGCGATGACGCCGCGTCACCGAATGCGCGTTTTATCGCCCGCGTTTCGCCTTTGTCGCCTACCGGGGTCGAGGTGCCGTGAGCGTTGAGGTAATCGATGTCCGCCGGGTCGACGCCGGCATCATTCATCGCCGCCGTCATGCACTTGCGAGCGCCCTCGCCGTCCTCCGGGGGCGACGTGATATGGAACGCATCGCCACTCATGCCGAAGCCGATCAGCTCGGCATAGATGTTTGCGCCGCGCGACTTCGCGTGTTCGAGCTCCTCGATGACCAGGCACCCTGCGCCGTTACTCAATACAAAGCCGTCACGATCGCGGTCGAACGGCCTGCTCGCTTTCTCCGGTTCGTCATTTCGCGTCGTCATCGCCCGTGCCGAGCAGAAACCGCCCAGCGACAATTTTGTTGTTGCATATTCGGAGCCGCCCGCCAGCATGACATCGGCGTCGCCATGCATCACGCTTCTCGCTGCGACACCGATGCTGTGCGTCGAGGTCGCGCAGGCTGTCACGATCGACAGGTTTGGTCCTGTCATTCCATACATGATGCTGACATTTCCGGACGTCATGTTGATGATGCTGCCCGGAATGAAAAATGGTGAGACTTTGCGAGCGCCGCCGGACAGGTACTTGTTGTGGTTATCCTCGATCGTCGCGAGGCCGCCGATACCGGCCCCCATCGCGACACCGATCCGGTGACCGTTCTCCTCGGTGACCTCGAGCCCGGCATCTTTGACGGCGTCGACCGATGCCGCGATACCGTAATGCATGAAGGTGTCCATGCGCCGGGCATCGCGAATGGCCATGTAATCGCCGACATCGAATCCCCGCACCTCGCCCGCAATCTGCGTGGCGAAGCCGCTCGCATCGATCTCCGTAATCGGACCGATACCGGAACGACCCTCGCGGATGTTTTCCCAGGCTGTGGCTATATCGTTACCGACCGGCGAGACGATACCCATACCGGTGACGACGACGCGACGCGTACTCAAGAGATTGACCGATTACGTAAGGCAGGACTGCCGAGTGACAAGGTGGGATGCCTGGCGCGACGGTCTCCCGTCGCGCCGGCGGGAAATCAGGATTCGCTTTGGCGGGCGTTGATGAAATCGATCGCCTGCTGAACCGTCGTGATCTTCTCGGCTTCCTCGTCGGGAATCTCCGTTTCGAACTCCTCTTCGAGCGCCATCACCAGTTCAACCGTATCGAGCGAGTCAGCGCCCAAGTCATCGACGAATGAAGCATCGTTCGTCACTTCATCTTCCTTGACGCCCAGTTGCTCGGCAACGATGCTCTTAACCTGTTCTTCGATACTGCTCATTGTTATCACTTCTCCTTAAGAAGAGATGTCCAAAAACCTGTCCGGGACCCTGTGCCGGTGTTGCGAGGCGCTGCATCGCGCCTTTTTCAGGCTAGCACGGCTTTGGTAACAAGCGTTACTGACAGGCCATGCGCGCGTAAGTTATTGATATTTCAAGACCACCAAAGGCGTGGGTCGGTATTGTATGTGAATACGAAGGGCCAATCTAGCCACATTTGGCGCGAATTAGTCCATCAACATTCCGCCATTTACATGCAGCGTTTCACCGGTGATGTAGGCCCCCGACGGCGACGCGAGGAACACGACTGCATCGGCAATATCCTGCACATTACCGAGCCGGCCGAGGGGAACCTGCGCCAGCATCGCGTTGCGCTGTTCCTCTGGAAGAACGCTCGTCATATCCGTATCGATGAATCCGGGGGCGACGACATTGACCGTGATATTCCTCGACCCGACTTCCCTGGCAAGCGACTTCGAAAAGCCGATGATGCCCGCCTTTGCCGCACCGTAATTCGCTTGTCCTGCATTTCCCATGACGCCGATGACGGAAGCGATATTGATAATCCTGCCGCCCCTGGCTTTCATCATGCCGCGCAGCACAGCTTTGCTGACGCGGAATATGCCGGACAGATTCGTCGAGATAACGTCGTCCCATTCCTCCGGTTTCATCCGCATCAGCAGGTTGTCACGCGTGATCCCGGCGTTGTTGACGACGATGGTTGGCGCGCCCTCATTGTCCTGGATGTCCTTGATTGCCGAACTCACAGAATCATCGTCGGACACGTCGAG